>Ga0334722_10000178_pt1 | contig 95694 bp, 88 predicted proteins | sample C3_bottom_MG_FD_207210 | JGI IMG/M metagenome (GOLD analysis project Ga0334722, IMG submission 207210) | Sediment microbial communities from Yellowstone Lake, YNP, Wyoming, USA - C3_bottom | ecosystem: Environmental > Aquatic > Freshwater > Lake > Sediment | place: USA: Wyoming | collected...
ATTCGTGTTACGTTTCATTTGGCGGTTTCTCCTATTCGAGGTTTCTTGGTCGGCAAAACCCGATTCTCTCGGATTTACCGGGGAAACCGCCACCCCTTAACCTTCAACTACGAACGGGACACCGCCAAGCATCGCGTGTCGTCGTCGTATCCCGCGACATTACCGAGCGTATGGAAAAGGAACAGGAAACCAATAAATTTGCGTTTTATGACGAATTGACACAACTTCCTAATCGTCGCCTGCTAAACGATCGGTTGGATCAAGCCATGGCGACCAGTAAACGCAGTGGACGGTATGGCGCGTTGATGTTTCTCGATTTGGACAACTTTAAAGTGCTCAATGATACGCATGGTCATGCCGTGGGAGATTTGCTGCTGCCGGAGGTGGGCCGTCGTATCAGCGGCTGTTTACGTGAGATGGATACGGTCGCGCGTATTGGTGGCGATGAATTCGTGTTGGTTCTTGTCGAATTGGATAAGGATAAAGCTAGGTCTACCCTACGGTGCAACATCGTGGCGGAAAAGATCCACGCCATTGTGGCCGAACCATATGAGCTGAAATGGCGGGAGGAGAACAATATAGAAGCCACTATTGAATACCGTTGCACAGCGAGCATCGGCGTCGTACTGTTTATCAATCACGAGGCCAGCAGGGACGATATTCTTAGGCAGGCGGATACGGCAATGTATCAAGCAAAGGCGGCAGGGCGAAATCTTATTCGGTTTTTCGAATTGAAAAACTAAGCGACCGCTCCTTGGCCGGGAGCGGACTCTCGTTGAGCAAGATGGAAAGTGTCCCTTTTGGGTCGACAGTGTGATTTCACGTTTTTGGAAAGCGGCCTTTGGCTGGATTCTCCGCAGGCTGAGGTTGGCCACGCTAACGTTCGCGAATTGCGGCCGCCACTGCCTCGGACACGACCGGCACTACGCGTGGGTCAAGCGGATCGATGATAACGCGGTCCGACGTGATCTCGCCCAGCAGCTCTGCAATGGCGCGGGCGGCCACCACATAGTCGGTCCGTTGGTATGAGGTGGCGTTAGCCAGGAAACCGCCGGCCTTATGAATCGCCGGGAAGCCGAGAACGTTGTTGATCCCATTTGGAGCGTCCGAGCGACCGGTGCCGACGAAGGCTGCACCGGCATCACGCAGCCTTCTATACGCAATACCGATATCTTCATTAGTCGTCGTCAGAATTTCCGGACTGGGATTAGCCAGAGAGATGATGCCGGGATGCTCGTTCATCATGCCCATGTGCTTCAGCGTAAACGGAGTCCGTTTGTCGGTTTCTGAGGCCGACAAGCCGATGTAGATGTCGGCTCCGCGGAGTCCGTTCTCCCATGATCCAGTTCGCCCATCTGCATTGATGATGGCTGCAATATGGCTTTTTTCCTCGTTCATTCCGAACTTTCGGCCAGCATACAAAAGCCCCTTGGAGTCGGCCATCTGCATCTTGCCGGCATTGACACCAGCTGCAGTCAAAATGAGTGCAACGCCAATGGCGCCCGCGCCGGCCCCCTGAAAATGGACAGACAGATCGCTTAAAGGTTTGCCCATCAGTTTTGCGCCATTGATGAGCGCAGCAGCGACAACGATACCGGTGCCCCACTGATCGTCGTCGAATACGGGGATGGCAATTTTGTCCTGTAGTTTTCTTTCAACCTCAAATGAGTGTGGTGAAGACAGGTCTTCCAGATTGATTGACCCGCCGCGCTCGGGCAGTATCTTCGTGAGTAATTCGACGATCTTGTCCGGATCGGTTTCATCCAAGACCAAGCTGATGGCCGGAATATCCGCAAGGCCTGAAATCAGAATGGCTTTCCCGGTCATTACCGGGGCGCCGGGCTGGGGTCCAATATCGCCCAGGCCCAGGATGGCTGTTCCGTCGGTAATAATATAGACCGCCTTGCCGATGGCGGCTATCTTGGCCTTGATCGCATCCAGATTTGACCCGCGACTAACGGGAATAATCAAATTGGTGTGTGATAGCGCTTTGGCAAGACTGTACAGGGCGTTAGCCCGATACAAGATGGCCTGGCGGGTCCTGTCGTCGGCGATGTCGGCTGCAAACAGGCGCAAGTCGATTGATTCCCACAGCAGGTGTTTGATGACATTGCATATGAAGCCCACACCCGGTGTATAAACCTCGGCAAGTACTTTCAGCGACGGAATTCTGACGCGGCGCGCATCGCCGACGGGATAGCAGGGGTAGCGGATTGTGTCCAAGTAGTTTTGCACAAAATCCATCGTGGTGCCGCCCTGGTAACCTGCGGCAAGATATGGAGCTGACGAACGAAAACTGGCGCGGCCGGGGACATTGAAATGACTCAGAATTTCGGCCACTTGTTCGGGTGAAATGATCTTACTTTCGCCGCGCTGCACGCTGCCGAGTTTGCGCACCATGGCAGCGACTTCGGGTGAATTGGGAAATTGGCGTACTGGTTGTGACATATTGACTCCCAAGGGGGCAAGTGAGACTGCGGTTCGGTACTGAAGTACGCTCATCATTCCCTACTGAATTGTCAGCAATATAGGTCCTGAGCGCGATTCAAGTATACGCCGTGTGGCGCGTCGCCTTGATAGAGTTCGCAGTTGATAGCGCGAGCATGTGGACGTCCGGTGCTGGCGAAAGCCGCCACTCGGTCATCGTGAGCACGGGCGTCCGGAGTGGGTCGCGAGTACTCATTCGCCGTGTTTGTAAGCTGCCCTTCGGCGCGCATTCCTGATTGGCGGCCGATAAGCAGTGCATAGCGGACCAAGTTGGCGCAAGGCTGTGCGGACCGCAATGTCCAAAGCTGACTATCGGCCAAGACAGCCAGTAGTGCTCGATTGATTCGGGCATCCTTATAAAAGAATTAACTGACCTACAGTCCTGCCCAGGGGGCCATTGGGTAGTGAAAATTACTTGAACTCAGCGCGCTAGGCCGAGTTTTTCGGAAAGACCTGTCATCGCCTCGCGCTCGCCGCGGACGCGTAAGAACGTGCCCTCAGCGTCGGCGCGTTCTTCTAGCACCACGCAACTCGAAAATATCTCGCCGCGCAGTTTCTGTGCCGACCAGGGAAGGAAAAGTTCAGCTTCGACGAGATCTTGTTGAAAAAATGCGACTATCGCTTTGTGCAGCCTCGCGACGTCTTCATTGCGGTGCGCACTCATCACGATGCAATCCGGGTACTGCGCGTGCAGCATCGTTTCGCGTTCAGCTTGCGCCGCTGCATCGCCGACGTGGTCTATTTTGTTGAAGACACGGATGCGTGGCACGGCCTGCGCTCCGATCTCGGCAAGCACTTTGTCGGTTACCTCACGCTGTCGTTCATAGCCGGGATCGCTCGCGTCGATGACATGGAGAAGCAGCGACGCATCAAGGGCCTCCTCGAGCGTCGACTTGAACGACGCAACAAGCCCGTGCGGCAGATTCTTGATAAAGCCGACCGTGTCGCTGACGAGCACGCGCGGAACACTCTCGGGGTAGAGGGTGCGCACGGTGGTGTCGAGCGTAGCGAAGAGTTTATCTTCGATTAGCACCTCGCTGCCTGTAAGTGCGCGCATCAAGGTGGACTTTCCCGCGTTCGTGTAACCGACGAGCGCCACGGTAGCGAGCCCCTGGCGCTCTTGCCGCCGCGAACGCTGCGTCTTGCGCTCGACATCCATCGCGGCTATTTCCTGGTGCAATTCGGCGATGCGGTCACGGATTTTTCGTTTGTCCAGCTCGGTGTGCGATTCGCCGGCACCGCGGCCGCCTGTGCCGCTGCGCTGCCGTCCCTGCGGGCCGGCGAGCTTGGCCATCTCGCGCAGGCGCGGCGCCAGGTAGCCGAGGCGCGCGATCTCCACCTGTGCGCGCGCGGCACGGGAGCGCGCGTTGCGCTGGAAGATATCGAGGATGACCATGGTGCGGTCCATCACCTCGCAGCCGACCTCATTTTCGAGTTTGCGCGCCTGCGATGGCGAAATCTCGTGATCGACGAGGACGACTTCGACCGGGCCGGTGTCAGAGTCGGCGGCCTCGGCTTCGTTCACGAAGCTGCGTATCTCTTCCCGCTTCCCGAGGCCCAGGTACGCCGCCGAATCGAAAGCGGAGCGCTTCTGCGTGAACGTGCGGGTGACCTTGAATCCAAGTGTCTTTGCGAGATCGCGCAACTCGGCCAACGACGCCTCGAACTCGATGTCGCTCACGCTCGGCAACTGCACGGCCGCCACGACGGCGTATTTGGTCTTCTCTTTGACTTCTGTTTGCATGCGAAGATTGCTTCTCGTGAGTGAGCCAGATCAGATAGTACCCTCCTGTGCAACAGCGACCGGCACGTCGGGCTCCGAAGCCCAAGTCTGCCCTGAGCGCCCAGGAACGGTCTATGGCGGGCTCGGGAGGGCTTTGGATCTCAAGCGGACATTGCCAATGATGCAATATTGGCAGGTAACGAACGGCGCCTTCGGCCGCGGAGGGGACCTATGAGGATGCAACCGAGTTTCAACAGCGGGGCGTTTCAGGACATTTTCCAAGATGTAGGACCGGATTGATCCGCTCTGGCCAACGCGCTGTCCCCGCTCAAGCCGCGGCTTTGATCTTGTGTCCGATGGCGCTTGCGGCGAACAGGACCTGCCCGGCCCAGTAAGTCAGGATGATGGCGAACGCGGCGCCGGGCAGCGGCTGGGCGAAGCGGTGGAGACCGATCAAGGTGTCGGAAAAACCGAACAACAGCGCGCCTGCCAGGGGCCCCCAGCGCGAGAGCAAGTGTGCGCGCGGCGCCAGAGCGCAGGCCGCGGCGCGCCAGATCATTGCCGCGATGACGAGGACGTAGATCAGCAGGGGCAGCGTCAGTGCGCCCGCACCGGGCAGCATCAGCCACAGCCCGGTTCCCGCATAGAGGCCCACGGGCAGGAGCAGCAGCGGCGCCGGCGTGCGATCCCATTGCCAGAAGGCGGCGACATACAGGCCGTGGCCGATGGCGAACGCGATCATGCCGGGCAGAAACGCATGCGGCAGCGCCAGGCAGACATCGCCCACGGCGCCGGCAAGGAGTCCCCAGGCGATGCGCCGGCCGGCGCCGCTGCCGGCCCGGCTCCAGACTGCGATGGCCAGCGCGATCACCAGCCAGGGCTTGGTCAGCAGCTTGAGCCAGAACAGGTCCAGCGCCAGTCCGACCAGGTAGAGGCAGGCAGCCAGCGCGGCACAGACGATGACAAAGACGGGTTTCATGTTTCTCCTGAGCCAGCGGAGCGTTCGATCGGTCGATTATGCCCAGGGCCTGTTAACATTCAGCACCTGAGCGCCTCATGCAGTGAATGTTAACAGGCCCTAGCGCCGCGCGCCGCCGCAGTCGGCGAAGGGCAGTATACTGCGCAGGCTCATGCCAACAAAAATGAAACGCGCGGCGGCGATGCGACCCGGGACGGTGTATCTGGTCGGCGCCGGACCGGGCGATCCTGAGCTGCTGACGCTGCGCGCCGCAAGGCTGCTGGGCGAGGCCGAAGTCATCGTCTACGACCGGTTGGTTGCAGCGTCCATCCTCGAGCTGGGCCGGCCGGGGGCGCAGCGCATCCACGCCGGCAAGGAAGCGGGCAACCACCCATTGAGCCAGGGCGAGATCAACACGCTGCTGATCGCCCTTGCGCGCGAGGGCAAGCGCGTGCTGCGACTGAAAGGCGGCGATCCCTTCGTGTTCGGCCGCGGCGGGGAGGAAGTCGAAGCGCTCGTCGGCGCGGGCATTGCGTTCGAGGTCGTGCCGGGGATCACCGCCGCCTGCGGCGTTGCAGCGTACAGCGGCATACCGCTGACCCACCGCGACCACGCCGATTCCTGCCTGTTCGTCACCGGTCATCTCAAGGACGGCGGCATGCCTCTGGACTGGGCTAGCCTCGTGCACCCGCGGCGCACGCTGGTGGTGTACATGGGGCTGCTGGGCGTGGCCACGCTGTGCCGCGAACTGTGCGCCCACGGCCTCGCCGCGGCCACGCCGGCGGCGATCGTGCAGCGCGGCACGCTGCCCGAACAGCGCACCGTGGTGGGCACGCTGGCAACGCTGCCGCAGCTCGCGCTGGCGGCGGAACTCAAGCCGCCCACGCTCATCATCGTCGGAGAAGTGGTGCGGCTGCAGGCGCAACTCGGCTGGTACGAACGGGGCTAAACGCCCGGCGCAGCGCCGGATGCCCCAGCGCTGCGCGGCGGCGCACGGCGCGGTTACAATGCCGGAGGGCAAGTCCAACGCACAAACGAGAGGAAGCCATCATGGAATTCGACAAGGAACTGGATGCGCGCGGCTTGAACTGTCCGCTGCCCATATTGCGCGCAAAAAAAGCGCTCAACGAAATGCAAACCGGCCAGGTGCTGCATATCATCGCGACCGATCCGGGCTCGGTCAAGGATTTCGAGGCCTTCTGCAAGCAGACCGGCAACGAACTGCTGTCGCATGCGGCCTCCGGCAAGGAATTCACCTTCTTCATGAAGCGCAAGTGAGCGCGCCCGGCCATTGCGCTGGAGGACGACATGGATAACCGGCCGGACATCGCGCTGATCGAGGAAATCGTGCAGCGGCGGCTGGACGAAATCCTGCCGCAGAAAATCGAAGAGAAGCTGGCGCAGATCAAGGCTTTGCGCACGCCGTCGATGACCATCATCGCCACCAAGGGAACGCTGGACTGGGCCTATCCGCCGTTCATCCTGGCTTCCACGGCGGCGGCGCTGGGCTGGAACGTATCGATATTCTTCACCTTCTACGGCCTGCAGCTGCTGAGAAAGGATATCTCGGACCTCAAGATCAGCCCGCTGGGCAACCCGGGCATGCCGATGAAAATGCCCTTCGGGCCCGAGTGGTTCAAGGGCATAGACTGGAACATCCCGAATCTGCTCCAGGCTGGGATTCCCGGCTTCGAATCGTTCGCGACCGCGCTCATGCGCCAGACGATGAAGAACAAGGGCGTGGTCGGCATCTCCGAATTACGCTCGCTGTGCCTGGAAGCCGGGGTGAATCTGATCGGCTGCCAGATGACGGTGGACCTGTTCGGCTACACTCGCGAGGATTTCATCCCCGAGGTGCAAGAGTACTGCGGTGCCGCGACCTTTCTGCCGCTGGCGCAGGCCGCGGACGTCACCCTGTTTGTCTAGCGCTAGGACAGCCGACAGGTGTCTGGAAATGCCCGTATCTATTGGCTTTCAACTCGGCGCGCGTCAAGCCGGGCGGCCGTTGCAAGCAGACGCCGGCGCGCCGTGCTAGGCTAGCGGCCGCCGCTAACAACCTTCAAATCATGACCATGAAATGGATCCACTGGGACAAAGTGCTCGCCACCGGGCATCTCATTTTGGACACCGACCACGAGCACCTGGTCGATCTGTTCAATCAGCTTGCCACCAGCGTCAAGGAACGACAAGGCAAGATCGCCTGTGCCGAGTTGCTGGAGACCATTATCCAGTACGCGAAGCGGCACTTCGCGTTCGAGGAGCAGCTGATGGCCGACGAGCATTACCCGAAGATCGATTACCACGCCGCCGAACACTTTCGGTTGATTAAGCAGGCGATCAGATACAAGGCAAAATTCGAAGCCGGTGAGCCCGAATCGCATATTTCCCTGATCCACTTCCCGGAGGATTGGCTGACGTTCCACATTCTTACCGCCGACAAGGAACTCGCAACGTTTCTCTCCGCGGCGGCCGAGCAACCGGGTTAAGAGCGTCAATGAAGCACTTCGAATGGCGGGACGAGTATTTGGTCGGAATAGCTGTGGTGGATTTCCAGCACCGGCGGATTTTCGACTGCATCATAAGCATCTTGAGCGGGCCGACCGATGACGATCGATTGCGCCCTGAAGCCGAAGTGATCAAGCTCCTAGGCCTCCTTCATGAGCATTTCACTTTGGAGGAAGACATGATGCGAACGCTCGGCTATCCGGAATTGGAAAAACACATGGAAGAACACCGACGGTTCAATGCGGATGTGCACGATTTGGCGCAACGGTCTCTGCGGAGAAAGAGCGGGGTGTCGCGCGAGGCAATCAGCGTTCTTCACAAGTGGCTGACCGAACACATCATGGGGAGCGACCGCGATTACGCGGCATTCTTTTCGAACCCGGCGCACCAGAGCGGGAACATGAAACGGAGCGCGAAGCAGCCGTTAGCATGAGTCCCGGCGAACGCGCACGCAACTCGCGCTAGTCGCGTGGCGTGCCGGTCACGCCCAGGCGCTGGTAGGCCGGGCGGATGGCTACACGCCAGGACCGTATCGTCAGCGCGAACAAGCAGGCCGCGAGGGTGCACAGCATCCCGTTGATCAGCAGGGTGGCGGGCGCGCCTATGCGGCTCGCGATCGAACCGGCGACGAGGCTGCCCAGCGGCGCCATGCCGAGGAAGCACATGCCGTAAATGCTCAGCACGCGGCCGCGCTTGTCTTCGTCGGCGATGCTCTGCAAGATGGTGTTGGTGCAGACCGCCGTGGCGAACAGGCCGAACCCCACGGGCAGCATCAGCGCGAGCGACAGCGGCAGCAGGCGCGACTGCGAGAACAGCGCGAGGCCGATGCCGGCGCAAAAGCTCGCGGTGATGATGACGCGCGACAGTCCGGCGAGGGAAATGCGGTTCGCGAGATACAGCGTGCCGCCGAGCGCACCCAGGGCGGATGCGCTGACCAGCAGGCCCAGCGTGCGCGCATCGCCGGCGAACACCTCTTTGGCGAAAATCGGCATCAGTTGCTGCACCGGGAATGTGGTCAGGCTCACCGCCGCCACGAGCAGCAGCAGGCGCCGGCTCGGCAGGAAGCCAAACGCATAGGCAAAGCCCTCTCTGAGCCCGTCGAACCAGTGCGCGTGCCGCGTGCGCGGGGCGATGGGCTGCACCCGCATCATCAGCAGGGCGGCGATGACCGCCAGATAAGACAACGCGTTGAGCAGGAAGCACGCGGCTTCGCCGGCATAGGTCAGAACCACGCCGGCGATGCTCGGGCCGAGGAAGCGTGCGCTGTGTATGATCATCGAGTTGAGCGCAATGGCGTTGGGCAGGTGCTCCCTGGTTTCCACCATTTCGAGAAGGAAAGCGCCGCGCCCCGGGTTGTCGAACGCGTTGACGCAGCCGAGGAACAGCGACAACGCGATGATGTGCCAGGGCTGGATCGCGCCGGCGATGGTGAGCGCGGCCAGCAGCAGCGCCGGCGCGAGCGCCAGCGTCTGCGTGGACAGCAACAGCTTGCGCCGGTTGAAGCGGTCCACCCAGACGCCGGCAAACGGCGAGACCAGGAGCATCGGGATCTGCAGCGCGAAACCGGTCAAGCCCAGCATGAACGCCGAATTGGTCAGCCGGTACATCAGCCAGGAGATGGCGATGTGCTGCATCCAGGTGCCGGTCATCGACAGCGTTTGGCCGATGAAAAACAGGCGGAAGTTGCGGTGCTGAAACCCGCGCAGGATCGGATGCATGGCCGTGTACCTTGGCATAGAGGCCATTTCGGAATTGACGAAATGGCCACTGAAATAGAGGGAGTATGAGGGGAGATATCCCCTCCTATTGTAATAGGCTCCTAGGCGAGTTTCGCGAGCTGGGACTTGAGATTGTCCAGGGTGACGGTGTAACCGGCGAGGCGCTCCTGCTCCTGCGCCACGACCTGGGCCGGGGCGCGCGCGACGAAGCCCTCGTTGGCCAGCTTGCCGCGGGCTTTGGCGATTTCCCCCTCGAGCCGGGCAATCTCCTTTTGCAGGCGCTCGCGCTCGGCCGCCTTGTCGATTTCAATCTTGAGCATCAGGCGGCAGCTGCCGACCATCGCGACGGGCGCATCGGCCGCGGGCAGGGCATCGACCACGCTCACCTCGGAGAGTCGGGCGAGGAATTTGATGTAGGGGGCGAGCGCTTCCAGGCCGGCGCGGTCGCCGGTGGCGAGCAGCGGAATGCGCTGCGCCGGAGAGACGTTCATTTCGCCGCGCAGATTGCGGCAGGCGCCGACGACGTCCTTCAACAGCGACACTTCGGCCTCGGCCGCGGCGTCGATGCGCTCGGGCTGCGGCTTCGGGTAGGGTGCGAGCATGATGCTCTTGCCTGAGCGCCCGGCGAGCGGCGCGACCCGCTGCCACAGCTCCTCGGTGATAAACGGAATGATCGGGTGGGCGAGGCGCAATACCGCCTCCAGCACCCGCACCAGCGTGCGCCGCGTGGCGCGCTGCTCGGCGTCGCTGCCGCTTTGCAGCTGCACCTTGGCCAGTTCGAGGTACCAGTCGCAGTATTCATCCCAGACGAATTCGTACAGCGCGCGTGCCGCGAGGTCGAAGCGGTAGCTGTCGAAGCCTTCGCATACCTCCCGTTCCGCGCGCTGCAGCCGGCTCACGATCCAGCGGTCGACGACCGAAGGCGCGAGCGGCAGCGACTCGTCCGCGCCGCAGTCCTTGCCCTCGGTGTTCATCAGCACGAAGCGCGTCGCATTCCACAGCTTGTTGCAGAAATTGCGGTAGCCCTCGCAGCGGCCCAGGTCGAAGTTGAGCGTGCGCGCGAAGCTCGCGAGCGAGGCGAAGGTGAAGCGCAGCGCATCGGCGCCGAACGACGGAATCCCGTCGGCGTAATTCTTGCGCACGTATTTCTCGACTTTCGCCTTGTGGCTGGCGAGCATCAGGCCTTGGGTCGATTTCTCGAGCAGATCGGGAAAGCTGACGCCGTCGATCAGGTCGAGCGGATCCAGGGTATTGCCTTTGGACTTGGACATCTTCTGCCCTTCCGCGTCGCGCACCAGGGCGTTGATATAGACGTGGCGGAACGGCACCTTGCCCGTGAAGTGCAGGGTCATCATGATCATGCGCGCGACCCAGAAGAAGATGATGTCGAAGCCCGTGACCAGCACCGAGGAGGGCAGGAAGGCATCGAGATCGCGTGTCTTCTCCGGCCAGCCGAGCGAAGTGAAAGGCACCAGGGCGGAGGAGAACCAGGTGTCGAGCACGTCTTCGTCGCGTCTGAGTTCGCCGCCGACGCCTTTTGCGGCCGCCTGGGCCTGAGCTTCGGCCTCAGAGCGCGCGACGTAGGTGTTGCCCTCGGCGTCATACCAGCACGGAATCTGGTGGCCCCACCAGAGCTGGCGCGAAATGCACCAGTCCTGGATGTTCTCCAGCCAGTGGTTGTAGGTCGTGGTCCAGTGGTCGGGATAGAACTTGACGTCGCCCTCGGCCACCGCTTTCAGGCCTTGTTGCGCCAGGCCGTCCATTTTCACGAACCACTGGTCGGTGAGCATGGGCTCGACGATGACGCCGGTGCGGCCCGAACGCGGCACGCGCAGCTTGTAGGGCTTTTCCGAAACCAGCAGCCCCTGCGCGTCCAGGTCTTCGAGGATGCGCTGGCGCGCTTCGAACCGGTCCAGGCCGCGGTAGGCCGCCGGCGCGTTGTCGTTGATTTTTGCGTCCAGCGTCAGCACGCCGATCTGCGCGAGGCCATGCCGCTGGCCGACCTGGTAGTCGTTGAAGTCGTGCGCCGGCGTGATTTTGACGCAGCCGGTGCCGAACGCCGGATCGACGTAATCGTCGGCGATCACGGGTAGCGTGCGGCCGCACAGCGGCAGCACGACTTGTTTTCCGAGCAGTGCGGCGTAGCGTTCGTCCTTGGGATGGACTGCGACGGCGGCATCGCCGAGCATGGTTTCCGGGCGGGTGGTCGCGACCACCAGGGCGCCCGACCCGTCCGCGAACGGATACTTGATTTCCCAGATCTTGCCGTCTTCCTCTTCGCTGTCCACCTCGAGGTCGGACACCGCCGTGCCCAGCACCGGATCCCAGTTGACCAGGCGCTTGCCGCGGTAGATCAGTCCTTCCTCGTGCAGGCGCACGAACACTTCGATCACGGCGCGCGACATCTTCGCGTCCATGGTGAAGTAGCCGGCGTGCTGTCCTTCGGTGTCGGCGTAGGTCCAGTTGCCCGAGGTCCCGAGGCGCCGCATCTGGCGCGTGATGGTCGAGCCCGACTCCTGCTTCCAGGCCCACACGCGCTCGAGGAATTTGCCGCGGCCCAGGTCGTGGCGGGTCTTGCCCTCGGCCTGCAGCTGGCGCTCGACCACGATCTGGGTCGCGATGCCGGCGTGATCCGTGCCGATCACCCAGTTGGTATTGAAGCCGCGCATGCGGTGATAGCGAACGAGCGTGTCCATCAGCGTCTGCTGGAACGCGTGCCCCATGTGCAGGGTGCCGGTGACGTTGGGCGGCGGCAGCTGCACGCAGTAGGCGGGGCTGGCGGCATCGTCCGAATGCGCGAAATAGCCGCGGCGCTCCCATTCTGGATACCAGTGCGCCTCGATGGCGTGCGGCTCAAAACTCTTGGCTAGTTCCATGTTTTCCGGGGACAAAGCGATCGGCTCGGACGAGCGAAGCGCGAATTATAGCGGATAGCCGCAGAGCGATATACCGCCTGCGGACCTCAGGCGTAGGCCTGGCGGCCAGTGCGCGCGCTGTCCGGCACAAAAACCGGTGCCCGGAAATGGGCATAACCGCGTGCTGAATGTGAACAGCCGCTGACAAGCGCAGGCAAAAAAAGGCCGGCAGAAAGCTGCCGGCCTTGGTCTTGATGCCTCAAATTTTACGGGGCAGGTTGTGTCACCGTATTCGACTGAAGAGCGACCGCAGTCTGTGCCAACAGTCTGCCGTTTATCGATGCGCCGGTCAGCATCGCGATGTTCTTCTGCGCCAACACGATGCCCTCGAAATGCGAGCCCGCTCCAAGCGTCACGACATCGGCAACCTGCCAGAAGATGTTCTTGGCTTGGGCACCCCCGGTCAGGATAAGCTTCTTGTTGGTGCTCATGTCGAGGGTGCCCGTTATCTGGAAAATCCAGACATCATTGGCACCGCCGTTGAGGGTGAGATCCGTTGTGATGGTCACATTGGAACCCCAGGTGTAGGTGCCGGGGGCAAGGGTTAGCCCGGCGACCGTTCCGCCTCCGACGTTCAGGTTGGCGCCCACTCCCGCGGCCCGCCCGGCGATGTCGGTGTAGGCGGTTTCCATGTTGGCCACAGCCGTGGTCAGCAAGGTGGCATCGGTCAGCCGGCATGAAGGCCCGGCCGCATCGGCTGAGTAGACTTTCCCCGTCACTTCTGCGCAGGTCACCCCGATTGCAGATCCGGAAATCGGACTGGTTCCGATATCGCCAGTGATGGCAGAGGTAGGAACGTCCGTGATGCCGGCTTTTGTCAGAATCGCAAAATTGCCAGCCGCCCCAAGCTTAGACGGCAAGAGACCGATCGGGACGAGGACCTGGGTTGCATCGGCCGCGGATATGTCCTTGGCGACCGACTGGGTTTGGTACCCGGTCGCGGAAACTTCGATGTCGTATTTCCCCGCCACGGCAGCTTGCGCGGCAAGCGTCAACGGCAGGGTCGCACTGTACTGGCCGAACAGCGGCGCGCCGACAGGCAGGGTCAGCGTATAGGCGCCGAGCGTCGTCGTCGAATCGTCGGCGGCCACGTACTTCACCGTCACGATCGGGGCGGTGCCGAAGGTCTGCTTCGCCGCCACGTAGGTGGTTTCGGTCGAACTCGCCGGATTCAAGCTTGCCGTACCGCTGACGATATGGGTGGCGGACACCGGCAAGGCGATCGGCGCGATGTTGCTGCCGAGGGTCACCACGCTGGTGGTGCCGGCAACCGGCACCGCGGCAACGACCGCCGTCGCGTGGCCGTCGGCGGTGACGACGACATCGTAGTTTCCGACCGCAAGGCGACCGAGGAAGAACTCGCCGGTCTTCGCGTTCGGCGCAGTCGATTGAATGATCACGCCGCCCTGTTGCGCGGTAACGATGACGCCGCTGCCGAGCAAGGCGGTATCGACGAAGCCGTCTATGCCGTTCAGTACGAAGGGGACCACCTTGATCACCGGTTTCAACGCATAGGTTCCGTTGCCGCGCTTGACCACGGACTTGCAGGCATCGAAATCCAGTACCAGGTCGACGCGTTGTCCGGACGCCACGTCAAACTGGTTGATCAGTTTGATTCCGCTTTGCACGGCGCTCGGGGTAACCAGCGCGGTCTCGACGCCGCCCGTAGGCACAACCGAGTTGGCCAAGCCCACTGCGGTATTCGGGTCCAGCACCAGGCGAAGCTGCGTGTAATGCCCCGCTGCCAGCGGCGTCTCACCCAGGTTGTCGAGCACGCCGTTGGTCAGGCCGAGCAAATTGATTTTCCGCGCCGGGCTGAGTGTGATATCGGTCCAGCCGGCGTCGGTGTCCGAAGCCGAACTGCTTTGGTGCGCGCGCACTTTGACGACGGTCACATTCACCGCGTCAAAGCCGCAGGCTGGCGCGTCGGTCAGGGAAACGCCGAGCGTACCCGTTCCCGGCGCCGGGGCAGCGTCACCGCCACCGCCACCGCCACCACCGCATCCGGCTACAAGCAGCGCGAGTACGGATGCCATCAACCAAGCCAATGGTTTGGACCTGGAGTTATTGTCGAAGGGTTTCATGTTCTTTGTCCTTTAGAGCGAGCGCGAAAAGCGTTGGCCGGTCCCACGTATTGAGAACGGATGTGCAGCGTTGAGAAATCGCAGGATCTGCGTTTTTGCGCTGTTCATCTGTTCGGCAAGCCACATAGCGCGTTGCGTAGGGACCGAGTTCCGCATATTGCGAAATGCCGGGACGCGGATTGAATGTGCGCTACCGCACCGATTTGTTGTCGGCAAAAGGCTAGGGTTAAACGTTAAACGGTACGTAGTTCGTGCAATCTTGCCTTGGAGGCTCAACATGAAACCTGTTGCCCTGAAGATGAAATATGCGTTGGCGCTTGTTCTCGGTGGAATACTCGCGGCGGGTCCGGCGATGGCCGAAAAGCCGGCTTGGGCCGGCGGTGGCAAGGGCGGCAAAGACCAGAGCATGGACCGGCGCGACGAGTCAAGAGGCGAGAAAAAAGAAGAGCGGCGCGACGTCGACGCGAAATCGCGGCGCGATAGCCCTACCGCCGAAAGGCGGAGCCACTTCGAGGACCAGCACCGCACAGTCGTGCGTGAATACTATAGCGAGCAATTCCGCGGCGGCCGCTGCCCGCCAGGATTGGCGAAAAAGAACAACGGTTGCATGCCCCCCGGCCAGGCGAAGAAATGGCAGGTCGGGAGGCCGTTGGCTCGCGACGTGATTTATTACGCGGTGCCGCAGCCGCTGGTACTACAGATCGGTCTGCCACCCGTCGGCTATCGCTACGTGCGCGTCGCTAGCGACATTCTGATGATTGCGATCGGAACCGGAATAGTCGTCGACGCGATCCAGGATCTGGGGCGGTAGCGGGAGGCTTGTTCCAACGCGACTGGACAACGAGTTCTGCCGCGCGCCTAGCGACGGCTATACTTCGCCGGATTAACGCCGTTCGATCTCTTGCTCCACGGCGGTGCTGATGGCCTCAACCAGGGTTTCGCGCGCAACCTGATGCAACTCGCCGCGCAACTGGTCGAACATACTCTCAACCAGTGGCGCCAGGCTCGCCTTCAGCCGCTCGTCGATCAGGGCATCGATCTCCGGCTGCAATGCGGCCAGCAGCGATTCGCGGATGCTCGCCGCAAGCGCTTTGAGCTCGTCCTCGCCCAGCGGCGCGGTCACGATGCATTCGGTCAGCAGCGGCAGCTCGTTCTCATCGGGGAGCGCGTCCACCACTTCATCCAGCACCGGGATCTCGGCATAAGGCGCCGCCGGCGCGCGCCCCGGATAGTGGCGCGCCATCAGCGCGTCGGCCTTGCCCAGCAGATCGTCCGGCTCAGCCATCGGATTTGGAGAGGTCGTGCTTGGCGATGGCGTAGCCGCGGTCGCGGTAAAAGCGAAAGCGCTCGCGCGCCGCCGCGCGGTCTTCCTCGTCGCGGCCGACGATTTCCACCAGGCGGTGAAAGCGGCTGAACGCGGGCGGCCATGCGGAATGCAGATTCAGCAGCACTTCGTCGTGCGGCGTGTCCTCGGGTTCGTGGGTGATCAGCACCGGCGTCTCGACGGCGAGCGGGCTGCGGGTCATGCAATGTGGCACGAAACCGGTCGGCTGCCAGGTCCAGAGCAGCTTGTCTATCCTCTGTGCCCCGGCTTCATCCGGGGCGTAGATCAGCAGGCGCAGCTTCTGCTGCACTGCCTTGGCCGACAGGCGGCAGGCGACCTGCAGCTTGTCGGCGGCCTCGAAATAGAAGTCGATGCGCGTCATGGGTGTATGCAGCGCTGCCGGCGCAGGTCGGGCGGTTTGCCGCTTTGCCCGTCATGCATCGCTCAGCGCCCTTTTTCCGCCCGTTTCATCAGGAAACTCGCCAGCAGCGCGACCGGACGACCGGTCGAGCCCTTTTCCTTGCCCGACTTCCAGGCGGTGCCGGCGATGTCCAGATGCGCCCAGTCGAATTTCTTGGCGTAGCGCGAAAGAAAGCAGGCGGCGGTGACGCTGCCGGCCGGCCGGCCGCCGATGTTCGCCATGTCGGCAAAATTGCTTTTGAGCTGCTCCTGATAATCGTCCCACAGCGGCATGTGCCAGGCGCGGTCGTAGGCCTCGTCGCCTGCGGCGAGCAGTTCGCGCGCGAGCGCGTCCTTGTTGCTGTACAGGCCGCTGGCGACATGACCGAGCGCGATCACGCAGGCGCCGGTGAGCGTGGCGATGTCGACCACCGCTTCGGGTTCGAAGCGCTCGGCGTAGGTCAGGGCGTCGCACAGGACCAGCCGTCCCTCGGCGTCGGTGTTGAGCACCTCTATGGTCTGGCCGGACATGCTGGTGACGATGTCCCCGGGTTTGGTCGCGGCGCCGCCGGGCATGTTTTCGGTGGTCGGGATGATGCCGACGACGTTGAGCCTGAGCTTCATTTCGGCGCAGGCGCGCAGCGCGCCGAGCACGCTGGCGGCGCCGCACATGTCGAATTTCATCTCGTCCATTTCGGCGCCGGGCTTGAGTGAAATGCCGCCGGTGTCGAAAGTGATGCCCTTGCCCACCAGCACCAGGGGTTTCGTCTTCTTCGCGCCGCCGGCATAGTGCAGCACGATCAGCTTGGGCGGCTGGCGCGAACCCTGCGCCACCGACAGGAGCGAGCCCATGCCGAGCTTCTCCATGTCCTTGCGCTCGAGCACTTCCACGCCGAGCTTCCATTCCCGCGCGAGCTTTTTCGCCTGCTCGGCGAGAAACGTCGGCGTGCAGACATTGCCCGGGAGATTCCCCAGGTCCTTGGCCAGGCTCACGCCGGCCCCGATGGCCCCGCCCTGGCGCAGGCCGCGCGCCGCGGCGGCGGCATCGCGCGCCGCAGTCAGCAGTTCGATGTGCGCGAGCGGGCGCGGGTCGCTTTTCTTGCTTTTCATGGCGTCGAAGCGATAGGCGCACTCGGCGGCGGCCTGCGCCACCTGGCGCGCCTTCCAGCCGGCGTCGCGCCGGCCCGCCCGGATTTCGGTGAAGCACAGGGTCAGCGTGCCCGCCCCGGTTTCCTGCGCGGCCTTGACCGCGGCGCGCGCCGCGTCGCGGTATTCGCGTTCGTGCAAGTCCGCCTCGGCCCCCAGGCCGACCAGCAGCACGCGCTCGGCGGCGACGCCGGGCAGGCGGTACAGGAGCAGCGTGGTGCCAAGTTTGGCTTCCATGTCGCCGCGGCGCAGCACTTCGCTCAAGGCCCCTTGCGCCGCCCGGTCGAGGGCGCTTGCGGCGGCGCTCAGTTTGCGGCCTGCATAGACGCCCACCGCGATGCAGGGTGTGGCGCGCATCTCCGGCGCGCCGCGTTTTGTGCTAAATTGCAATGGCTGCTCCCTCAATTGAGTCGATCGATTACGCCCGATTATCCCTGCTTTGTTCCCGTCAAGTCAAAGCCGTTGCGCCGAGGCACGGCATCGATGCGAAACCGGGGCGCAGGCGTATTCTCAGGAGCGCGTCGCGAAATGAATTCTGCAGTCGGCCGATTTAGGGGAGCATGAGGGGCGATGTCCCTTCATGCCGAGAATAGGCTCTAGGTGGCGATCTTCCAGCGTTCCCTGCTGCGCGAATTCGGCAACCTTGCGGTCGCGGTATTCGCCACGCTGTTCGCCATCACCCTCACCACCCAGTTGATCCGCTTGCTCGGCCAGGCGGCGAGCGGCAAGCTGCTGTCCGAGGCGGTGCTCGCACTGCTCGGCTTTTCCGCGCTCAATTACCTGCCGGTGCTGCTGTCGCTGACTTTGTTCATTTCGGTGCTGATGACCATCAGCCGCAGCTATCGCGACTCGGAAATGGTGATCTGGTTCGGTGCCGGGCTGCCGCTCACCGCGTGGGTGCGGCCGGTGCTGGTTTTCGCCATGCCGCTGGTGTTCGTGATCGCGCTGCTGTCGCTGTTCCTCGCGCCTTGGGCCAACAATCAGAGCGAGCAGTACCGGCGCCAGCTCAACAGCCGCGACGAACTGTCGCGCATTGCGCCCGGCGTGTTCCGCGAGTCCGCCAATGCCGAGCGCGTGTTCTTCGTCGAGGGCGTCTCCGGCGATTCGGGCCAGGTGCAGAACGTGTTCGTCACGTCCATGCAGCATGGCAGGCTGGGGGTAATGGTCAGCCGCAAGGGATACGAAGAAACGGCGGCCAACGGCGACCGCTTCATCGTGCTCGCCGACGGCAGGCGCTACGAGGGCAATCCCGGCGAGGCGGATTACCGGGTGATGGAATTCAAACGCTACGCGGCGCGCATCGAGACGCGCGAGGCCACGGTGGAGCAGGTCCCGTCGCGCGCCGTGTCCACGCAAGCGCTGCTGGCCGAGCCTAACCAGGGCAATCTGGCGGAACTGCTGTGGCGCATCGGCCTGCCGCTGGCGGCGCTCAACCTGGGCTTGCTCGCGATACCGCTGGCGTTCGTCAACCCGCGCGCGAGCCGCTCGACCAACCTGGTGTTCGCCCTGCTCACCTATATGGTGTACAGCAACCTGATCAGCGTGAGCCAGGCCTGGGTGTCGCAGGGCAAGCTGTCGTTCCATGTCGGCTGGTGGGCAGTGCACGTGGCCATGCTGCTGATGCTGACGGCGCTGTTCTATCGCCGCATGAGCGTCACCTCGGCGTTCCGGAGAGGGCGTTGATCGTACTGCGCAAGTACCTCGCGCGCGAGATCTATTCGGCGACGCTGCTGGTGCTGGTGGCTTTTCTGATGCTGTTCGCTTTTTTCGACCTGATCAACGAGCTCAATTATCTGGGCAAAGGCAATTACCGCCTGCAGCACATGCTGCTGTTCGTGCTGCTGTCCTTGCCCGGGCATGTGTATGAACTCGCCCCGATCGCGGTGCTGATCGGCACGCTCTACGCCTTGTCCCAGCTCGCCGCCAATTCCGAATACACCGTGATGCGGGTTTCCGGCCTGTCGCCCTATGCCGCGGGTGCCGCGCTGGTGCGCATCGGCGCGATCTTCGTGGTGCTGACCTTCGCGTTCGGCGAACTGGTCACGCCGTTCGCCGAGCGCGCCGCTCAGCAGCTGCGCCTTGCCGCGATGAGCGCGGTCGTGGCGCAGGAGTTCCGTTCCGGACTCTGGGTGAAGGACGATTTGCGCTTCATCAACGTGCACGAGGTCAAGCCCGACAGTTCGCTCAGCGGCGTCAAGATCTACGAGTTCGACAAGGACTACCGCCTGCGCTCGATCAGCTATGCCGAGCGCGGCGAGTACCAGAAAAACAACATCTGGCGACTGAGCCAAGTCGTGCGGACCGATTTTGCCGACGGCGGCGCCAGCGCGTCCCGGCTTGCGCAGACGGAATGGCATTCGGTGCTGACCCCGGACCTGCTTTCGGTGCTGCTGGTGCAGCCGGAGAAGATGTCGGCGATCAACCTGTACCAGTTCACCCGGCATCTGGCGGAGAACCGGCAGCAGACCGAGCGCTACGAGATCGCGATGTGGAAAAAGCTGCTCTATCCCTTCGCCACGCTGGTGATGATGGCGCTCGCGCTGCCCTTCGCCTATGTGCACGTGCGCATCGGCGGCGTCGGCGTGAAAATATTTTCCGGCATCATGCTGGGGGTGCTGTTCCACCTGTTGAACGGTCTGTCCTCGTCGATCGGCATCATCCAGAACTGGGCACCGTTCTACTCCGCCGTGTTGCCCAGCGTGCTGTTCCTGTGCGCGGCGATGTTGATGATGTGGTGGGTGGAACGGCGTTAAGCCGGCGGCCGGCGTACCTTTCCCTTAAGCGCGCTCGATTCGGGTGCCCGCCAGCCGGTCGTGCAGGAACTGCCGGTCGCGATCGAACGGGGCGTACAGGAGGCCGATCCCGCCCAGCGCGAGGCAAGGCCAGGCAAACATGTAACGCAGCAGCGCCTGGCGCAAAGTGATGCTCGCGCCGTTTGCGCCGACCAGGCGCAGCTTCCAGGTCTTCATCGCCAGGGTCTGTCCGCGGCGGAGCCAGGATCCGGCGAAATACAGGCCGATCACCAGGAACAGGTAAGCCTGGAATACATGGCGCTGCCATCCGCTCTGTGCGCCGCCGCTAATGCCGAAGAACAGCAGGCCGGCAAGAAAAATGACGCCGCAAAGCAGCAGCGACTCATACACCATGCAGATCAGCCGGCGTTTGATGCTCGGATGGCGCTGATCGGGGTGCGCGTCGGCGCCGGCTGCTGCCGGCACGTCAGCGCGTCTGGCCCGCGGGCGCGAGCGCGGGTGCGGGGGGCGGTGCGGCGTTACTCGCGCCCGGCGCCGCGCCCGGGGCGCCCGCGACGGCCGGGGCGGCCGGCGCGGGCAAGGCGCTTTTCGGTGCGCCTTGTTTCAGCTTCTGATGTTCCTGCCATTTCTGCTTCACCACTTCGCGTTTTTCCGGAGGTTGCTTGGCGAGCTTCTTGTAGTTCTCGCGCGCGATGTTGCGTTGCGCCGGGGTCAGTTCGGCCCAGTGCCGCATCTGCGCCTGGAGGCGCTGCTGCTCATCCGGTTTCATCTTGGGGTAGCGCTTGGCCAGCAGCAGCCATTTCTTGCGCCGGCGCTCGTCGAGATTATTCCACTCGGGGGCGAGCGGCACGAGAATCTGCTGCTGCGCGGGCGTAAGCTGCGCCCAGTCCGGCTGCTTTTTTTCGGCCGTGGCGGCAAAAGCTGAGAGCGCGAAGCACAGCGCGAAAATCAGTGCTGCGAGCGCTTTAGCCATGTATCGAAGCTATTGTCGAGATAGGCGTTGATCGGCAGATCGCCAGTCAGGATCGCAGCGTCGATATCCGCGATCTCCTCCACCGAGGGCTGTTGCTGCCAGTACTGGACGCCGAGGAGCGCGAGTATCAGCGCGGCGCCAGCCAGGGCAACGCTCGCTGATGCCGGATTGCCCGACAGGCGTCCGGCGACGGCCTCGACCCAAGCCAGCGCAAACGCAGGCTCGGCCGTGCGCTGACGTGCCAAAGCCAACTCGCGGGCGACTTTCAGCCGGTTCAGCGTAGCCGGATCCAGGTCGAGCGCTTGGTCGAGTTGTTGCTTGATTTGAAGACCGAATTTGCTTTCGTTCATAATGTCACCCCTTTGCGCTTGAGTGCAGTGGCCAAAGTGTGCGCCGCGCGCGAGCAATGGGTTTTGACGCTACCCTCCGAACACCCCATCGCGTGCGCGGTTTCGGCAACGTCCAACTCCTGCCAATAACGCAGCAGGAAGGCCTCGCGTTGACGTGGCGGCAATTTTTTCAATTCCTCCTCAATCAATCCGATAAGTTGTGATTTTTCAAGCAGATCAGGCGGCCCCCACGCCTGGTTCGAGCCCTCGGCCGGCGCCATGGTTTCCAGCGGGTCCGCATCGTCCGCCCCATCCTTGCCCAACAAGATCGACGACAGCTGGGTGGTCCAGGTCGCGCGGACCTTGAAGCGGCGGTAGTAGTCGCGGATGGTGTTCTGCAATATGCGCTGGAACAGCATCGGCAGTTCACCCGACGGTTTCGCGCCGTATTTTTCCGACAACTTGAGCATCGAGTCCTGCACGACATCCAAGGCGGCCTGCTCGTCGCGCACGGCGAATCTCGCCTGTTTGTAGGCGCGCCGCTCGACGCTGACAAGAAACTCGGAAAGTTCGTTGCGGGAAGCCAGGATCGTATCCTCAAATAATTCCCTGCAGGCGGTTTCAGGCTTTTCGAAACGGCCCCTAACTTAGGGGGGTATGAAGGGACGCGTCCCCTCATATTGTAATTTGCTCTGAATTCTAGTGCTTAACCCGATGTCGCGTGGCGCTATCGTCATGCGCGTGAAGTTGCGCCGCAGCAAAAAAATCTTGACCAAACGTGGGGCAGGCATTAGTGTTCAAGGCTTTGGGAAAAACCCAGCGAGAATCATGGAATTATCGGGCGCAGAAATCCTTATCAAGTGCCTGCAGGCGGAAAAAGTCGAGTACGTGTTCGGCTACCCCGGCGGTTCGGTCTTGTTCATTTACGACGAGCTGTTCAAACAGACCAAAGTCAAGCACGTGCTGGTACGCCATGAGCAGGGCGCCACGCACGCCGCCGACGGCTACTCGCGCTCCAGCCGCAAGGTCGGCGTCGCGCTCGTCACCTCGGGCCCGGGTGTCACCAATGCCGTGACCGGCATCGCCACCGCGTATATGGATTCGATTCCGATGGTGATCATCTCCGGACAGGTGCCGACCCATGCGATCGGTCTGGACGCGTTCCAGGAATGCGATGCGGTGGGCATCACCCGTCCGTGCGTCAAGCACAATTTCCTGGTGAAGGATGTCAAGGATCTCGCGCTGACCGTGAAGAAGGCCTTCTACCTCGCCACCACCGGGCGCCCGGGGCCGGTGCTGATCGATATTCCCAAGGATGTGACTGTCGCCAGGTGCAAGTTCGAGTACCCGGAAACGATTTCGATGCGCTCCTACAACCCGGTGGTCAAAGGGCATCCGGGGCAGATCAAGAAAGCGATGCAGTTGCTGCTCGACGCCAAGCGCCCCATGGTCTACGCTGGCGGTGGCGTGATTCTTTCGGACGCCGCGCCCCAACTCACCAAACTGGTGAAGATGCTGGGCTTTCCCTGCACCAACACGCTCATGGGGCTGGGCGGCTTTCCGGCCACGGACAAGCATTTCGTCGGCATGCTGGGCATGCACGGCACCTACGAAGCCAACATGGCGATGCAGAACTGCGATGTGCTGGTCGCGATCGGCGCGCGCTTCGACGACCGGGTCATCGGCGATCCGGCGCATTTCGGCCAGGTGCCGCGCAAGATCATTCATATCGACATCGATCCGTCGTCGATCTCCAAGCGGGTGAAAGTGGACGTGCCCATCGTCGGAAACTTGCGCGACGTGCTCGACGACCTGATCAAGCTGCTCGAGGCCGGCAAGCAGCGTCCGGACGCGAAGGCGCTCGGTGTATGGTGGGATCAGATAAAACTGTGGAAGACCAAGGACTGCCTGCGCTACGACAGGAAGAGCAAGATCATCAAGCCGCAATACGTCCTGGAAAAGCTCTACGAAATCACCAAGGGCGACGCCATTGTCACTTCCGACGTCGGCCAGCACCAGATGTGGGCGGCGCAATTCTACAAGTTCGACAAGCCGCGGCGCTGGATCAATTCCGGGGGCCTGGGGACCATGGGCTTCGGTCTGCCCGCGGCGATGGGCGCGCAGATGGCCAACCCCGGCGCGTCGGTGGTGTGCGTGACCGGCGAGGCGAGTTTCCAGATGTGCATCCAGGAACTCTCGACCTGCAAACAGTACCGATTGCCGATCAAGATCGTCAATCTGAACAACCGCTACATGGGCATGGTGCGCCAGTGGCAGCAGTTCTTCCACGGCAACCGCTACTCGGAGTCCTACATGGACGCGCTACCCGATTTCGTCAAGCTGGCCGAAAGCTATGGCCACGTCGGCATCCGCATCGAGAAGCCGGGCGATGTGGAGTCTGCGCTGAAGGAGGCGTTCAAGCGCACGGACGATCTGGTGTTCATGGATTTCATGACCGACCAGACCGAGAATGTCTATCCCATGGTCGGAGGCGGCAAAGGCCTCACCGAGATGATTCTGGCCGAAGAACTGTAAGCATCGCAAGCACCGCGCAACCTACCGCCGATACCGATACCTATGCGACACATCATATCCATTCTTCTCGAGAACGAGGCCGGCGCGCTGTCGCGCGTTTCCGGGTTGTTCTCCGCCCGCGGCTACAACATCGAGTCGCTCACCGTCGCGCCTACCGAGGACGCGTCGCTGTCGCGCATGACCATCGTCACCTCGGGCTCGGGCGACGTGATCGAGCAGATCACCAAGCAGCTGAACAAGCTGGTCGAGGTGGTCAAGGTGGTGGACCTGTTCGAGGCCCCGCATATCGAGCGCGAACTGATGCTGATCAAGGTGCGCGCCAGCGCCAAGGAGCGCGACGACATGAAACGCCTGTCGGATATCTTCCGCGGGCGCATCATCGACGTGTCGGAAGACACTTTTACCATTGAACTCACCGGCACCGGGCAGAAGCTGGATGCGTTTATCGAGGCGGTCGGGCGCAGCGCCATTCTCGAGACGGCGCGCACCGGCGCATGCGGCATTTCCCGCGGCCAGCGGGTTCTTAGAATTTAAAAAACAGAGGCCGGTAAGGGGGGCGCAGGACTAGTCAAGGCGTTTCGCAGCTAGCTTCCAGCCTCTGCTCTCCAGCCTCTTAATCTGAGGGGAAACCATGAAAGTCTATTACGACAAAGACGCCGACCTATCGCTGATCAAGGGCAAGAAAGTGACCATCGTCGGTTACGGTTCGCAGGGCCACGCGCACGCGCTCAATTTGCACGACTCCGGCATGAAGGTCACCGTGGGTCTGCGCAAGAGCGGCGCCTCCTGGGACAAGGCGAGGAAAGCCGGGCTCAAGGTGGCCGAAGTCGGCGAGGCCGTGAAGGGCGCCGATTTCGTGATGATGCTGATGCCGGACGAACATATCGCTGCGGTGTACCAGGATGAGGTCGAGCCCAACATCAGGAAAGGCGCGACGCTCGCGTTTGCGCACGGCTTCAACATTCACTACGGCCAGGTTGCGCCGCGCGCCGACCTCGACGTCGTGATGATCGCGCCCAAGGCGCCGGGGCACACCGTGCGCTCGACCTACGCCCAGGGCGGCGGAACGCCGATGCTGATCGCAGTGCACCAGAACCCGAGCAAAAAGGCGCGCGATCTGGCCCTGTCCTACGCGGCGGCCATCGGCGGCGCACGCGCCGGCGTGATCGAAACCACGTTCAAGGAAGAAACCGAAACCGACCTGTTCGGCGAGCAGGCCGTGCTTTGCGGCGGCTGCGTGGAACTGGTCAAAGCGGGCTTCGAAACCCTGGTCGATGCCGGCTACGCGCCGGAAATGGCCTACTTCGAATGCCTGCACGAGTTGAAGCTGATCGTCGACCTGATGTACGAAGGCGGCATCGGCACCATGAATTACTCGATCTCCAACAACGCCGAGTACGGCGAGTACCTGACCGGTCCGAAGATCGTCAACGACGAGACCAGGAAGGCGATGCGCGAAGCGCTGAAGAACATCCAGACCGGCGAGTATGCCAAGAGCTTCATCCTGGAGAACCGCGCCGGCGCGCCGACGCTGCTGTCGCGCCGCCGCCTCACCGCCGAACATCAGATCGAGGTGGTGGGCGAGAAACTGCGGGCGATGATGCCGTGGATCCGGAAGAACAAGCTGGTGGACCAAAGCAAGAACTGAGACCGTGGGGGCGGAACCCGGGCAAGGCTTTAAGCCTCGGCCCGAACCCGGCTCTCCGCCCCCGCATCTCTAGGCTCCGATGAACTATCCCCATCCACTCATCGCCCGGGAAGGTTGGCCGTTCCTGGCTATCGCCGTCGCGGCGGCGGCGCTCGCGTCCTGGTTCAGTCTCCTCTGGGCTATCCCGCTGTGGATCATTGCGCTGTTCGTGCTGCAGTTCTTCCGCGATCCGCCGCGCGTCGTGCCGGGGGACGCGAAAACGGTGGTGTCCCCGGCGGACGGGCGCATCGTTGCGGTGGAGAAAGCGCACGATCCCTACCTCGACCGCGAAACCATCAAGGTCAGCGTGTTCATGAACGTGTTCAACGTGCACTCCAACCGCGCTCCGGTGGACGGCGAGGTGAAGCAGATCTGGTACCAGGCGGGAAGTTTCGTCAACGCCGCGCTCGACAAGGCCTCGACCGAAAACGAACGCAACGCGCTGTGGATACGCGCCGACGCCGGCGCCGATGTGGTCAGCGTGCAGGTGGCGGGCCTGATCGCGCGGCGTATACTGTGCTACGTCAAGGCGGGCGACAAACTGGCGCGCGGGCAGCGCTACGGCTTTATCCGCTTCGGCTCGCGCGTGGACGTGTACCTACCGCCCAGCGCGCGCGTCAAGGCGGCGCTGGGAGACAAGGTGTACGCTGCCAGCACGGTTCTGGCCAGCTTGGAATAGTCGACGCTATGCCCGTCTACAAGCGGAAGAAGCCGCTGATCAACGCCGAGATGCGTCGTCGCGGCATCTACCTGCTTCCCAACCTATTCACCACTGCGGCGCTGTTTGCCGGTTTTTACGCGATCGTGCAGGCGATGAACGCGCGCTTCGAGCAGGCGGCCGTGGCCATTTTCATCGCCATGGTGCTGGACGGCCTGGACGGGCGCGTTGCGCGCCTGACCCACACGCAAAGCGAGTTCGGCGCCGAGTACGACAGCCTGTCCGACATGGTGTCCTTCGGCGCGGCGCCGGCGCTGGTGATGTACGAGTGGGCGCTGAAAAGCATGGACCGCATCGGCTGGATCGCCGCCTTTGTCTACTGCGCCGGTGCGGCGCTGCGGCTGGCGCGATTCAACACCAATATCGCCGTGGTCGACAAGCGCTATTTCCAGGGATTGCCCAGCCCCGCTGCGGCGGCGCTGGTGGCCGGGTTCATCTGGGTAGTGGACGATTTCAAGATCGATGCGGTCGGCACCATGCGCTGGATCGCCTGCGTGATCACGCTGTTCGCCGGCCTCACCATGGTGAGCAATGTCCCGTTTTACAGTTTCAAAGACATCAATTTCCGGCGCAGCGTGCCGTTCTGGGCCATCCTGCTAGTGGTGTTCGCCGTGACCCTGATCTCGTTCCATCCGCCGACGGTGCTGTTTCTGCTGTTCGTTGCCTATTCCCTGTCCGGCTACGTGGTGTGGGGGTGGAGCCGGCGCAAAAAGAAGTTATGACGATACGAGGGGATATTCCCCTCGTGCTCCCCTAATTCTGACCGTAGCAAGAAGGGGTCTTGCTACGGTATTTTGACGCCTGTTGCCTAATCCCAGGAAAGCCGATATATTGCTGCCATGGTTTCCAACACCACAGTTCTGATCGCCGCTTTCCTTAGCAGCCTGCTGTTGCTGGCCGGCCTGCTGCTGCGCCCCGCGCGCACATAACCCCACCCACAATTCGGTTTGTTTGAACCCTGCACCACCCCCGGTGCGGGCCAGGATCATTCGATCCAAGATTGCAATTTTTGACTGGAGGCTGAGATGAAAGACCACTTGATCATATTCGACACCACCATGCGCGATGGCGAGCAGAGCCCCGGCGCGTCCATGACCAAGGAGGAGAAGCTGCGCATTGCGCGGCTGCTGGAGAAAATGCGCGTGGATGTGATCGAGGCGGGCTTCCCGGCGGCATCGAACGGCGATTTCGAAGCGGTTCGGGCGGTCGCTGAAATCATCAAGGACAGCACCGTATGCGGTCTGTCGCGCACCAACGACAAGGATATCGCGCGCGCGGCGGAGGCGATCAAGCCGGCCAAGTCCGGCCGCATCCATACCTTTATCGCCACCTCTCCGATCCACATGGAGAAAAAGCTGCGCATGACGCCGGAGCAGGTATTGACCGACGCGGTCAACGCCGTGCGCTTCGCGCGCAAGTTCACCGACGACGTCGAGTTCTCGCCCGAGGACGCGGGACGTTCGGACGTCGACTTCCTCTGCCGCGTGCTCGAAGCGGTGATCAAGGAGGGGGCGCGGACGGTCAACATTCCGGATACGGTCGGCTACACGCTGCCGGAGCAGTTCGGCGCGCTGATCCGCACCCTGCGCGAGCGCGTTCCCAATTCCGACAAGGCTGTCTGGTCGGTGCACTGCCACAACGATCTCGGCCTGGCGGTGGCCAATTCGCTCGCCGCGGTGATGAACGGCGCGCGCCAGGTGGAGTGCACCGTGAACGGCCTGGGGGAGAGGGCGGGCAACTGTTCGCTGGAAGAAGTGGTGATGGCGGTACGCACGCGCCGGGACGTATTTGTCTGCGAGACGCGCATCGACGCGACCCAGATCGTGCCCGTGTCCAGGCTCGTGTCCGGCATCACCGGTTTTCCAGTGCAGCCGAACAAGGCCATTGTCGGCGCCAACGCGTTTGCCCACGAGGCCGGGATCCATCAGGACGGCGTGCTGAAAAGCCGCGAAACCTACGAAATCATGCGCGCCCAGGACGTGGGCTGGAACGCGAACAAGCTGGTGCTCGGGAAGCACTCCGGCCGCGCTGCGTTCAAGGCGCGCCTGAAGGAGTTGGGCATAGTGCTTGAGTCGGACCAGGCGATCAATGCCGCCTTCGCGCGCTTCAAGGATCTGGCGGACAAGAAACACGAAATATTCGACGAGGACATCCACGCCCTGGTTTCGGGCGAGGCGGTCGCGGCCCAGAGCGAGCACTGGAAGCTGGTGGACATGAACCAGGCGAGTGGCACCGGCGAGCGCCCCCATGCAAACGTGGTCCTCGTCGAGGGCGAGCTCGAGCGCCGCGCGGAGTCGCAGGGCGACGGTCCGGTGGATGCGACCTTCAAGGCGATCGAGAGCGTGGCCAATAGCGGTGCCGAGTTGATGTTGTACTCCGTGAACGCGGTCACGCAGGGAACCGAGTCGCAGGGCGAGGTGACCGTAAGGCTGCAAAAAGGCGGGCGCATCGTCAACGGCGTCGGCGCGGATACCGACATCGTCGTCGCGTCGGCCAAGGCCTATCTGTCGGCGCTGAACAAGCTGCACAGCAAGGTGGAGCGCATCAATCCGCAGCTGTAGGCGAAGCCGCAGAGGCAACGCGCCTGAAGCGGTCCTGGGGCCTGTTATCGTTCACCGCATGAGACGCTCATGTGCTGAACGTTAACAGGGCCCTAGGGCAGTGCCGAGCGCGGCTGGGACAGGCGCGTGAGTCGGGCGTAGAACACGGCGCTGACAAAGAAAACCAGAGCCAGCAGCACTTCGGCCAAGGCCGGCGCGGCGTTCGCGCCGCCGCCGTAGCTGCGCATCACGCCTTCGGCAAAGTAGGCGAGGACCAGCATCGAAGCCCACTGATACGTATAGCGCCTGCCGTGCAATATGCCCATCAGCGGTGCGAGCAAGGGCAGGGCTTTGAGCGCGAGCAGCGAGCCGCCGGGCCGCAGCGGCGCCAGCCACAATTCCCAGGCGAGGCACAGGAATATCAGCGCGAGCAGGCTGATGCAGGCGCCGAGGTAAAGTGATTTTTGCAAGCTATGCGCTCAGTTTCAGCGCGACCCCGGCCAGGCGCCGGCCGAGTTCTATGCACAGCGCTTTTTCCTCGGCGCTGATCGGACGGTCGCTGGCGCCGCCGGCGAGGTGGCTGGCGCCGTAGGGCGTGCCGCCAGTCTCGGTCGCGGACAACTCGGGGTGGGTATAGGGCAGGCCGACGATCAGCATGCCGTGGTGCATCAGCGGCAGCATCATCGACAGCAGGGTCGTCTCCTGTCCGCCGTGCAGGCTGCTGGTGGATGTGAATACCGCGGCCGGTTTGCCCGCGAGCGCGCCCTTCAGCCAGAGCGCGCCGGTCCCGTCCCAGAAATGCTTCATCGGTGCGGCCATGTTGCCAAAGCGCGTCGGGCTGCCCAGCGCGAGGCCGGCGCACTCCTCGAGATCCGCCAGTTCGCAATAGGGCGCGCCGGTATCGGGTATCGCCGGTTGTGCAACCGTAGTCACGCTCGCCACCCGCGGCACTGTACGCAGTCGCGTGCGCGCGCCGGGCACCTGCTCGACGCCGCGCGCCACCAGCCGCGCCATTTCTCCCACGGCGCCGCGATGGCTGTAATACAGAACCAGTATCTCGTGCATGTTAGACAGATCGGAGACAGGTATTGCGGATTATAGGACAGGGGGCTGACGGCTAGCGCGCGTTGCGCGGCGGCGCGGATCAGGAGAGCTTGCCATCGTAGTTCCAGCGGCGCTTCCATGCCGCCTCGACCGCGCGCGGATACTGGGGCTCGCCCAGGCTGCCGTTGTAGCGGCCGAGCGCGCGATACAGGTCGCCTTTCTCCACGTCCAGATAGTGGCGCAGGATGGTGCAGCCGTAACGGATATTCTTGCGCATGTCGAACAAGTCGTCGCCCCTCGCCCCGATGAGCTTTACCCAGAACGGCATGACTTGCATGAAGCCGCGCGCGCCGGACCGGGACACCGCGTACTTGTTGAACCCGCTCTCGACCTGGATCAGACCCAGCACCAGCTGCGGGTCGAGGCCGGCGCGGCTGGCCTCGTAGTGCACCGACTTCAGAAAAGCGATGCGGGTCTTGTGGTCGCGGATGCGCGCGTCCAGCCGCCGCGACATCGCGCTGAGCCAGTTGACTTCGTCCAGTTTGGCGTTGAACGCGGAGGTCAGCGGCGCACGGTCGCTTACCGCTTTGGACAGCGCGGCCTGCACGCTTGCGGCCAGGGGCTCATAGATCTGCGCTCCGGCTAGCGCCGCGCCGTGCGCGCACAGCAAAACCATGCACACGGCCCAGCGCATTATTTGGCGCATAACCTCGCTTTGACGAAAGCGGGCAGTTCGTCCAGTGCAACCGGGGTCGATGCCGGATCGCTTCGTCCCTGGTATTCGAGCTTGCCCTCTTTCAGGCCGCGCTCTCCTACCACCACGCGATGCGGAATACCGATGAGCTCCATGTCGGCGAACATCACGCCCGGGCGTTCGTCGCGGTCATCCAGAAGCACTTCGATGCCGGCCGCGCCGAAGTCCTGATACAAGCGCTCGCAGGTTTCCCTGACCTGGGCGCTTTTCTTGTAGCCGATCGGCACCAGCGCCAGCTGGAATGGCGCGATCGGCTGCGGGAACACAATGCCGCGCGCATCGTGGTTCTGTTCGATCGCGGCGCCGACGATGCGCGTCACGCCGATGCCGTAGCAGCCCATTTCGAACGCGCGCGACTTGCCCGCCTCGTCCAGGAAAACCGCTTTCATCGCCTCGGAATACTTGGAGCGCAGCTGAAAGATATGGCCGACCTCGATGCCGCGGCAGATGTCGAGCGCGCCTTTGCCGTCCGGGCTGGCGTCGCCCGCCACGACGTTGCGGATATCGGCGACGAGTCCCGGTTCGGTCAGGTCGCGGCCGAAATTCGCTCCGCTGAGGTGATAGCCCTCCTCGTTTGCGCCGCAGATGAAGTCGGACATCACGGCGACCGCGCGATCGGCAATGACCTTGATTCCCGCATCTATGCCGACCGGGCCGATATAGCCGGGCTTGCATCCGAGATGGCGTTCGACTTCGGCATCGGTGGCGAAGCGGAACGGATCCATGCCGGGTAGCTTTTGCGTCTTCACCTCGTTCAGGCTGTGATCGCCGCGCACGAGCAGCAGCACGAATTGATCTTCGTGCATCACCGCGATCGCCTTGACCGTTTGCGCGAGCTGTGCGCCCAGGAGCACGGCGACATCCTCGCAGCGGGTCTGTCCCGGCGTAGGCACCTTGCGCATGCTTGCTTCGGCTGCAGGACGCGCCTCACCCGGCGCGAGCGCCTCGGCGAGTTCGATATTGGCGGCGTAGTCCGATTGCGGGCAATAGGCGATGGCATCCTCGCCCGAATCGGCGAGCACGTGAAACTCGTGCGAACCGGTGCCGCCGATGGAACCGGTGTCGGCGGCCACGGCGCGGAACTTGAGTCCGAGGCGCGTGAAAATGCGCGTGTAAGTGTCGTACATGTTCTGGTATTCGCGCTGCAGGTCGGCGTAGTCCGCGTGGAAGGAGTAGCCGTCCTTCATCGTGAATTCGCGCCCGCGCATGATGCCGAAGCGCGGCCGGCGCTCGTCGCGGAACTTGGTCTGGATCTGATAGAAATGCACCGGCAATTGACGATAGCTTCTGAGTTCATTGCGCGCGAGATCGGTGACGACTTCCTCGGATGTCGGCTGGATCAGGAAGTCGCGTTGATGTCGGTCCTGGAAGCGCAGCAGTTCCGCCCCGTACTTCTCCCAGCGGCCGGATTCCTGCCACAATTCCGCCGGTTGCACTACCGGCATGGAGAGTTCTATGGCGCCGGCGCGGTTCATCTCTTCGCGCACGATGGCCTCGACCTTGCGCACGATGCGCAGGCCCAACGGCATCCAGGTGTAGATGCCGCCGGCGAGGCGGCGGATGATGCCGGCGCGCAGCATCAGCTTGTGGCTCGCAATTTCGGCGTCGGCGGGGGCTTCCCTGAGGGTGGAGAGGAAAAACTGCGAAACGCGCATAAGAATTCCGGTGAGTATGGCGGCTCCATTTTACTCGAAGATCGTAGCGTCGACGGCGTGGCGACATGCTCCTTTCATTGCGCCGTAAAATGTGGAAGAATGATGCAACTATTAGTTTGAGGTGAATGTGTCATGCTCGACCGTGACGGCTATCGCCCGAACGTCGGCATTGTTCTGTGTAACGCGAGGAACGAAGTATTCTGGGGCAAACGCATCAAGGAGCATTCTTGGCAATTTCCGCAGGGCGGAATCAAGCACGGTGAAACCCCGGAGCAGGCTATGTTCCGGGAGCTTGAGGAAGAGGTGGGGCTGAAGGCCCACCATGTCAAGATTCTTGGCCGTACCAGAAACTGGCTGCGTTACGAAGTGCCGGCGCAGTGGGTCAGGCGTGAATGGCGCGGAAGCTACAGGGGCCAGAAGCAGATTTGGTTCCTGCTGCGCTTGGTTGCGCGCGACAGCGATGTGTCGTTGCGCGCGAGCGAACACCCAGAGTTCGACGCATGGCGCTGGCACGAGTACTGGGTTCCGCTGGAAACCGTAATCGAGTTCAAGCGCGATGTCTACGCCCAGGCATTGAACGAACTGGCGCGCTATCTGAACCGGGATTCCATCCACGGCAAACACGAATCCGCGCTGCGCTCGGTGCGCTGAACGCGTCAGTTTCACGGCCGCTCCAGGCCGCTATTGCAATGTCCGATCCGGGGAGCATCAAATGACGCGCGACTACCTGCCTCTTACCGAACACCGCCTGCAAGCAGGGGCGCGGCATCACCTGCCGGGTCAGGATCCGGAGCGCGTGCGCATAGATTCACCGGCGCTCGCGGTCATGACCGACTTGAGGCAGATCCCGGTCGCGACCATCGATCTGGAGGCGCCGCTGGATGCCGCCAACCGGTTCATGATCCGTCGTGGTGTGCGCCTGTTGCTGGTGACCGACGATGACAGGCAGGTGCTGGGTTTGATCACCGCGAACGATATATTGGGCGAGAAGCCGGTGCAATTTGCGCTGGAGCGCGGCATCAAGCGACAGGACATTTGCGTGCGCGATATCATGACCCCGCGCGAGCGGCTGGAAGTGTTGCGCCATTCCGACCTCGTGCATGCGGAGGTGGGGCACGTTGTGGCGACGCTGAAGCATGCGGGGCGCCAGCACGCCTTGGTCATAGACTCGAGCGACGAGGGCAAAGCCCCGGCGATACGCGGAATTTTCTCGGCGTCGCAGATCGCGCGCCAGCTTGGCGTAGCCATTCAGACCACGGAAGTGGCGCAGACGTTTGCTGAAATCGGAGCGGCCCTGGGGCGTTGAAACAGCAGCGAATCTCGGGCTGGTATCAGCCTGACGCAATTGACAGGTTTGGGTGCCTGATTTATACTTAGTCTAATATATGGAACAAATGTGATATCTCCCATATACAATTGATTCATATATATATTAATGAGTCATTGATATTTCGCAAGGCTACACAATGGATTCTTTGTTAGTTTGTTTTTATTATCGGCGCATTGCTCAACCGGAGGAAGCATGAAACTCAAAGGCTCAAAAACCGAGGACAATCTGAAAGCCGCGTTTGCGGGCGAATCGCAGGCCAACCGGCGCTATCTTTATTTTGCAAACAAGGCCGACATCGAAGGCCAGAACGACGTGGCCGCGTTGTTTCGCTCGACCGCCGAGGGAGAGACCGGCCACGCTCACGGCCACCTGGAGTACCTTGAACAGGTTGGCGATCCTGCGACCGGTTTGCCGATCGGTTCCAGCCGCCAGAATCTGACCGCCGCCGTCGCCGGTGAAACGCACGAATACACCGACATGTATCCTGGCATGGCGAAGAGCGCGCGTGACGAAGGCTTTGAAGAGATCGCCGATTGGTTCCAGACGCTGGCGAAAGCCGAGCGCTCGCACGCGAACCGCTTCCAGAAAGCGCTGGACGTGCTGGCCGACTAAGCGGGATCCCGCAACCGGGAATGGGTGACGGGCATTGCCGCCCGGCCCCGTTCCCCGCTGTTGCATTGGGGGCCATTTCGTTGTGATCGGAATGGCCGCTGATTTGGTGGAATAGGAGGGGATGTGTCCCCTCATTTTTTAGCAGGCTCTCAAGACCAATAACATGAGTGTACGCGAAGGCAGCCTGGAAGCGCCGACCCGGCATCCGATAGACTGGAAATCGCCCGATTTCTACGACGCAGGCAAGCTCAACGCCGAGTTGCATCGCGTCTATGACATTTGTCACGGCTGCCGGCGCTGCGTCAGCCTGTGCACCGCTTTTCCTACCTTGTTCGATCTTGTCGACGAAAGCAAGACCGGTGAGGTGGACGGCGTGGATGTCGCGGATTTCGGCAAGGTCGTGGACCAGTGCTACCTGTGCGACCTGTGCTACATGACCAAGTGCCCCTACGTGCCACCACACCAGTGGAACGTCGACTTTCCGCACCTGATGCTGCGCGCCAAGGCGGTCAAATTCAAGCAAGGCGACGTGCGGTTTCGCGACAGGCTGTTGTCGTCCACCGACGCGATCGGCAAGCTCGCCGCCATACCGGTGGTGGCGCAGACGGTCAATGCGCTGAACGGCAACGGCGCTGCGCGCGCGCTGATGCAAAAAATCATAGGCGTGCACCAGGAGCGCAAGCTCCCCCCGTACAGCCCGTCGCGGTTTCGCAGCGGGGCGCCGGCGAGCCAGTGGTACGCGGTGAAAGACAGCGCGCGCACGCCGGGCAAGGTCGCAATTTTCGCGACCTGTTACGTGAATTACAACGAGCCCGGCATAGGCTACGATCTGCTCAAGCTGCTCGCGCACAACGAGATCCCCTACGTGGTCGTGGAGAAAGAGGCCTGCTGCGGCATGCCCAAGCTGGAGCTGGGCGATCTGGATGCGGTCGCAAGCCTCAAGCTGGTCAACATCCCGCCGCTGGCGCGACTGGCGCGCGAGGGCTACGCCATACTCACTGCCGTGCCGTCGTGCACGCTCATGTTCAAGTCGGAACTGCCGCTGCTGTTCCCAGGCGATGCCGAGGTGAAGCTGGTGTCCGAGGCGATGTTCGATCCGTTCGAATACCTAGTGTTGCGCCACAAGGACGGTCTGCTCAAGACCGATTTCAAGCAGCCGCTGGGGAAGGTCTCGTACCATATCCCTTGCCATTCGCGGGTGCAGAACATGGGACAGAAGACGCGCGAGGCTTTGCAGCTGGTACCGCAGACTACGGTGAACACTGTTGAGCGCTGCTCCGGGCACGACGGCACCTGGGGCGTGAAATCAGAGTACTACGCCAACTCGATGAAAATCGGCCGCCCGGTGTTCAAGGCCATGGCGGGCAGCGACCCGGATTACATCAGCTCCGATTGCGCCATCGCGGCGCGCCACATCGAGCAGGGCATGGGCGAAACCAGGGCGCAGCGGGAACACCCCCTGACCTTGATGCGCATTGCTTACGGACTTTAATAGTGCTTAACCAAGCCTGGGGGCATGCCCCAGTTGCTTCCCTAAATCAGCCGCCCAATGGAAATTCCGTCAGGCGCTCATGAGACTATGACCACAATGCACAAGACCAAGAATGCCCTTGTCCGAGACAGCCTGCTCAGCCTGGAAACGTATGCCCGTCAGCGCAAGGATTTCCGCGCCAAGGTCATGGCGCACAAACGGGACCGCACGGTTCATCTGGGACCGCACGTGACGCTCATATTCGAGGACCAGCTGACCATCCGCTATCAGGTCCAGGAAATGCTGCGTATCGAACGAATTTTCGAGGAGCAGGGCATACAGGACGAGCTCGACACCTATAATCCCCTGATCCCGGACGGACGCAATCTAAAGGCGACGATGATGATCGAATACGCGGACGCCGAGGAGCGCAAGCAAGCGCTGGCTAAGTTGAAGGGCATTGAAGAACGGACCTGGGTCCAGGCCGAAGGCTGCGGCCGCGTCTATGCGATCGCCGACGAAGACCTCGCGCGCGAGAACGAGGAGAAGACCTCCGCCGTTCACTTCCTGCGCTTCGATTTGAACGACGAGATGGCTCGGGCGCTGAAATACGGCGTTGCGCTGTCGTTGGGCGTGGACCACCGGAACTATCAGGCCGAGATTGGCGCCGTTGACGCCGGCATTCGCGCCTCGTTGGCGAAGGATTTGGACTGAGACATGCGCGCATTGCTTGCCTTGCTGCTCATGCTGCCGATTGCGGCTGGCGCGCAATTGTTTGGCGGGGAAGAGCGCGACGGCGGCCGGGCGCGTCCGGCGGAGACGCAGGTGACGCTGCCGCAATTTCCAACAGAGGAGAGTTATCTGCCGTTCGAGGCCGGCGCGAGCGCGGCGTTTGACTTTTTTGTCGATGCGAAGTCGATCAGCGTTGGCGCTGACCGCGTTGTGCGCTACACCGTGATCGCGAAGAGCAAAGGCGGCGCGGTCAACATCAGTTTCGAGGGCATGCGCTGCGCAGAACGTGAATATCGCGTCTACGCATTCGGCCGCGCCGACAAAACCTGGTCCGAGGCACGCAATTCCCGCTGGGAACCGATCCTGGGCGCGGGGCGCAACTCACAGCGGACGGCGCTTTTCCGCGATTTCTTCTGCCCCGTTAGCCGCGACGTTGCAAGCGCCGAAGAAGCGGTGCGGGTGCTCAAGAGCGGCGGCAATCCGCAGACTACCTCGGGCGATTAAAGTAGAAGCGGGCCGGGGCCACGGCCTGATATCCGCTGTCGCGAATATCGGTCTGCGCCGCAATCGGGTCCTGCTGAATCGATGGCGGGTTGTGGCCGCGGGCTAACATTCGCTACGCCAATGTCAGCCTGCGCCGCAACCTGGTTCTGCTGAATCGATGGAGGGTTGTGGCTACGGCGTGACATTCGCTGCGCCAATGTCAGCCTGCGCCGCAACCTGATTCTGCTAGAGCAGAACCAGGTTGTCTCTATGGATTAGTTCGGGTTCGTCCGAATAGCCGAGAACGGACACGATCTCGCTGCTCGGCTTGCCGACGATGCGGCGGGCTTCACTGGCGCCGTAGTTCACCAGTCCGCGCGCGAGTTCGCGGCCATCGGGCGAGATACAGGCGACCACCGCGCCGCGCTCGAACGCGCCTTCGACGTTTTTCACGCCTATCGGCAGCAGGCTTTTGCCGTCCTGGATGAGTGCGCGCACAGCGCCGGCATCCAGCATCAGCCTGCCGTTGACCTGCAAGTGGTCGGCCAGCCATTGCTTGCGCGCGGCGATAGGCATGGTTTCGGCGACCAGTTGCGTGCCCATCGCTTCGCCTGCGGCAAGCCGCAGCAGCACGTCGGGTTCGCGGCCCGAGGCGATCACGGTATGCGCGCCGGAGCGGGCAGCGCGTTTGGCGGCGAGAACCTTGGTCAGCATGCCGCCCTTGGCGATATGGCTGCCCGGTTTACCGCACATGTGCTCTAGTTCCGCGGCGCCGGCCTTGGCTTCGCGCACCAATTCGGCCGACGGATGCTCGCGCGGATCGCGCGTGTACAGACCGGCCTGGTCGGTGAGTATGATCAGGCAGTCGGCTTCGATCAGGTTGGTGACCAAAGCCGCCAGCGTGTCGTTGTCGCCGAACTTGATCTCGTCGGTGACCACGGTATCGTTCTCGTTGATGATCGGGATCACGCCAAGCTCTAGCAGCGTGCGCAGGGTCGAGCGTGCGTTGAGATAGCGCTGGCGGTCAGCGAGGTCGGCGTGCGTCAGCAGCACTTGCGCGGTATGCAGGCCGTGCTCGCGAAACGAACTCTCGTACACCTGCACCAGGCCCATCTGGCCGACCGCGGCGGCCGCCTGCAGTTCGTGCATCGCCTGCGGTCGCCGCGTCCATCCCAGGCGCTGCATGCCCTCGGCGATGGCGCCGCTGGACACCAGCACGACTTCCTTGTCACTGGCGCGCAGTTGCGCGATCTGCGCTGCCCAGCGCGCGATCGCCGCCCGGTCCAGACCCTGGCCCTGATTGGTGACAAGTGCGCTGCCGACCTTGACCACGATGCGGCGCGCCGATTTGATCAGCGCGGCCATCTCAAGCGGCCTGGTTGTCGGTGAGGTGTTCCATGATGGCGAAGCATAGCTCGCGGCAACCTTCACCGGTGAGAGCCGAGATCGCGAACCACCTGCCTTTCCAGCGATAGGACTTGAGGAAGCGCTTCAACGCCTGCTCGCGTTCATCGTCCTGCAGCATGTCGGTCTTGTTCAGCACCAGCCAGCGCGGTTTGTCGTACAGGGTCTGATCGTACTTTTTTAGCTCGTTGACGATGGCGCGCGCTTCCTTGACCGGATCGGTGCCCTCGTCCAGCGGCGCGATGTCTACGAGGTGCAGCAGCAGTCGCGTGCGGGCCAGGTGGCGCAGGAACTGGTGACCCAATCCGGCACCTTCGGCGGCGCCCTCGATCAGGCCCGGAATATCGGCGACGACGAAACTCTTGTCCTCGACCACGCGCACCACCCCGAGGTTGGGGTACAGCGTGGTGAACGGGTAGTCGGCGACCTTGGGGCGGGCGGCTGAAACGGCGCGAATAAAGGTCGATTTGCCCGCGTTGGGCATGCCGAGGAGGCCGACGTCGGCGAGCAGCTTGAGTTCCAGGCGCAGTTCGCGCGATTCGCCCGCCTCGCCCAGCGTGCACTGGCGCGGCGCGCGGTTGGTGCTGGTCTTGAAATGCAGATTGCCCAGGCCGCCTTTTCCACCGCGGGCAATCAGGGCCTTTTGCTCGTGCGCGGCCAGGTCGGCGATCAGTTCGCCGGACTGCGCGTCGGTGATGACCGTGCCCACGGGAACGCGCAACACGATGTCCTCGGCGCCCTTGCCATACTGATCGGCGCCGCGCCCGTTCTCGCCGCTCTTGGCGCGGTGGATGCGCGCATAGCGGTAGTCGATGAGGGTGTTGATGTTGCGGTTGGCCACCGCGTAAATGCTGCCGCCAATGCCGCCGTCGCCGCCGTCCGGCCCGCCTCTGGGGACGAATTTCTCGCGCCGGAAATGGGCGACGCCGTTCCCGCCGTCTCCGGCGTGGACTTCGATCTTGGCTTCGTCGATGAATTTCATGATTGGATTGGCGTCACAAATAAAAAAGCCCTACCGCGTGGATAGGGCTTTTGGGGTCCGTCGACCCTAGCAGCCTGCCGGACCTTAGGCCGGCACCACGCTTACCATTTTCTTGCTCATCGGGCCTTTTACTCCGAACAGCACCTTGCCGGCAACTTTCGCGTACAGGGTGTGGTCCTTGCCCATGCCGACGTTTTCGCCCGCGTGCACCTGGGTGCCGCGCTGGCGAATAATGATGTTGCCCGCGGAAATCAACTGGTCGCCGTAGCGCTTCACGCCGAGGCGCTTGGAATTCGAATCGCGGCCGTTTCTGGAGCTGCCGCCTGCTTTTTTATGTGCCATATTCTGCCTTTCCCATTGATCCGGCTAGCTTATTGCGTAATACCGGTTATTTCGATTTCGGTGAAATTCTGGCGATGCCCCTGATGCTTCTGATAGTGCTTGCGCCGGCGCATCTTGAAAATGCGAACCTTGTCGTGGCGCCCCTGGGCGATAACCTTTGCCTGCACCGAAGCGCCGGTGACCAGCGGCCTGCCCATCTTGAGGTTGTCGCCATCCGCGACCAGCAATACTTGGTCGAGCACGATTTCAGCCCCGATGTCTGCCGGTAACTGTTCTATTTTCAATTTTTCGCCGGCAGCCACTCGATACTGTTTGCCGCCGGTTTTTATGACCGCGTACATGTTGAGACTCCAAATATAAACGTAATTGCAGCAAAACCAAGGAACCCAAGATGATACAGCAATTTAGCTTTGGCCGTCAAAAGCTTTATGCTATGCTTTCGACCCTGCCAAACGCGCATTCCAGGCCCAGTTTTCTGACCTTGCTCCCGTGCTCCTAGAACCCATTCAAACGCTTATCGCCGCAGACATGCGCGCGGTGGACGCGATGATCCGCCGCAGGCTCGAGTCCGACGTGGTGCTGATCCGCCAGGTGGCCGAGTACATTATCGCCAGCGGCGGCAAGCGCCTGCGTCCGGCCATGCTGCTCCTTGCCTCGGGCGCAACCGGCTACGCGGGTGTGCACCATCATGAACTCGCGGCCGTGGTCGAATTCATCCACACCGCGACGCTGCTGCACGACGATGTGGTCGACGAATCCGGGCTGCGCCGCGGGCGCAAGACGGCCAATGCCGAATTCGGCAATGCCGCCAGCGTGCTGGTGGGTGATTTCCTGTATTCGCGCGCGTTTCAAATGATGCTTGCGGTGGACGACATGCGTGTCATGGCGGTGCTGGCCGAGGCCACCAACACCATCGCCGAAGGTGAAGTGCTGCAGTTGTTGAACGTGCACAACGCCGATACCGATGAACTGCGCTATCTCGAAGTGGTGCGGCGCAAGACGGCCAAACTGTTCGAGGCGGCCACCCGTTTGGGCGCCATTCTCGGCGGCGCCGCGGCGCAGATCGAAGAAGGCCTGGCGCAGTATGGCATGCACGTGGGTACCGCCTTCCAGCTGATAGATGATGTGCTCGACTATTCCGGGGACCTGAACGAAACCGGCAAGAACCTGGGCGACGACCTCAACGAAGGCAAGCCGACGCTGCCTCTGATCTATGTCATGCGCAAGGGTTCGCCCGCGCAGGCGCAAACGGTGCGGCATGCGATCGAGCACGGCGGGCGGGAGGACTTCGCAGCGGTGCTCGAAGCCATAACGAAAACTGGGGCGCTGGATTACGCGCGGGAGCAGGCCCGGCACGAAGCCGCGGTGGCCTGCTCCGCTATCGAGCGTTTGCCGAATTCAAAATACCGCGACAGTTTGGTACAATTGGCGGACTTCGCGGTCAATCGCAACCACTGACCGCGTCTGTTTTTGGGGGTTCGCCTCCGGTCAACAACACCTCGGGGTGTAGCTCAGCCTGGTAGAGTACTGCGTTCGGGACGCAGGAGTCGGAGGTTCAAATCCTCTCACCCCGACCATCTATTTCAAAGACTTCCCGAAGTCTGCCCAAGCTTACCCTCACGCCTTAACGTCGATTGCCTTGCCTATCGCCCCATCATTGTCGCCGGCATCATCCGTCGTTGCCGCGGCGCCTGAGGCCGTAGTGGGGGCAGACGCGTTGCCTGGCGCGCGCTCATCAAACGCGGGATGCTGTCCCTGGCGCGATTGTTTGGCATTTTTCTGCCCGCTACCGGCTTGGTAGACCTTGTAGACAGTCGAAACGCTGGAAACGGTCATGACGTCCTCCTTCGAACGTTCGCCGACGCGAACCCTACCTGAATAGTATCGGCATAGTTTCCCCGACCTTGACGCCTAGAACAGACAGGCTCTTCAGCCGCATATTCGGGCGTTGCGCGCGAAAAAGCCGTTAAGAATACGGCGCCCAAAGAGAGGGCATCGCTGAAGTCAAAGGAGGCAATTCAAAAAAACTCGGAGGAAAGTGCTCGGGTCTGTTTCTTTGCGACGCTCTCCTGCCGGTCTCAGCCGGGTAGGGCGCTGTTGCCGTCTTCTGCAGCCAGCGAGGCCCTGCTAGTTTGGCTCGCGTCAGGCATGGTTTGCAGAATGTGGGTGCGTTCGGGACGTGCTACATTGGCCTACAGCAACTCGCCGCGCGACTTCCAGAGTGAATCACACCTTCCGAGCCCTAGCCGAACGAGATTTCCGTCTGTATTTCTTCGGACAGGCGGTGTCGCTCATCGGCACCTGGGTACAACAGGTCGCAATGGCCTGGATCACGTACCGCGTGACCGGCTCGGCTTTCATGCTTGGCCTGATTACCTTCTCCGGCCAGATACCCATCCTGCTCTTGGCGCCCGTCGGCGGTGTTTTGGCGGACCGGCTGGACCGGCGCAAGCTCCTGGTCGCAGTCCAGATCGTAGCGATGACGGTCGCGGCGTGCTTGGGCTATCTTTCTTACAGCGCGGGTTTTTCCGCGTGGGCATTGGTCATCGCTTCGGTCGTGCTCGGAACATCGAGTGCCATCGAGATGCCCACCCGCCAGTCCTTCATTCTGCAGACCATTCATAATCCCGCTAACGCTACCAACGCGATTGCACTCAACTCGCTGGCTTTCAACGGCGCGCGTGTCCTCGGGCCCGCAGTGGCCGGTGCGGTTTTGGCGCTGATTGGCGAAACCGCGTGCTTCGTGGTCAATGCCCTATCCTATCTGGCCGCTATCTACTCGTTACTTGCAATGCGTCCACGGGCATTGGATGCGCACCGGCGCAAAGGGAGCCTGCGCGAAGCGATTCAGTATTTGGCGGATTTCGCGCCGGCGCGCTGGCTGCTCATTACGGTCGCGTCGATCAGCTTTTGCATCGCGCCGCTGATGACTTTTATGCCGGTCTACGCGAAAGACATCTTCCATGGCGGTCCAGACGCCCTTGGTATGCTCATGGGCGCAAGCGGATTGGGCGCCGTGATTGCCGGGGTATACCTCGCGAACAGGACCACTATTGTTGGACTTGGCGCACGGATCGGCGCGGGCTGTCTGGTTCTTGGCGCAGCCTTGGTGGCGTTCTCGTACAACCCGCTATTCTTGGTGGCGCTGCCGATTCTGGTCGTGTCAGGGACGAGTACTATCCTGGTCGTCACGGCGAGCAATATGGTGTTGCAGCATCTATTGCCGGAACACCTGCGCGGGCGCGTGATGGCATTCTTTGCGATGTCGTTTTTCGGCACGCTGCCGCTCGGTGCGCTTGCGGCCGGGGGCCTGGCTGGCGTGGTGGGCGTTCAGCCCGTCTTCATTCTCTCGGGCATCGGCGCAATCGCAGCGGGCCAGATGTTCAGGCGGCAACTGCCCCGCCTCCAGGTGTTGGCCAGGCCGGTGCTGGTGGAGAAAGGGCAGTCTTCGTAGATTGTCGCCTGCGCTATCCTTTTGGTCAGTGGCTAGCCCCGATTCAGGTAAAGCGAGAGTGCGCCCCGAAAGGCGTTCCTTCGGGGAAGATCGAGCCGTTTTGGTGCCGCCGCTCACGGAAGAGGAATGCCCGCCGCCAAGCAGCCGTGAGCCAGGCAAGACGAAAGCGGTTTGCCTACACCGTATCCCTCCAGAAATCAGGTGGTTGGTCAAGAATTGTGATGGCGTTGTTAAACATTGTTAAACAGGCTTCAACGGCTTGCGGCCGGGGTGTAGAGTGCGCCGACAATGTGAACAAATGCTCGGACTGGCGGCTGCAGCCGGGTTCGGGCCCGGCTCGAAAACATGACCACGGACGCGCGTTACATGGAACAACGAAAGCGGATTCTATATATCGAGGACGAGACCGACCTGCAGTGGCTGGTCAAACACATCCTCGAAACAGTCGGCGGCTTCGACGTGCGGGTGTGCAGTTCCGGCGACGAAGGCCTGCGCGCGGTCGGGGAGTATGCCCCGGACCTGGTCCTGCTGGATGTGATGATGCCTGGAATGGATGGTTTCGGCGTGTTGCGCGCGTTGCGTGCGCGGCCCGAAAGCGCCGCACTTCCGGTGGTTTTCCTGACTGCCAGAACGCCGGAGGGCGATGAATACCGGCGCGCGGGTGCGCACGGGATAATCACCAAGCCCTTCGAGCCCGCCGCCCTGCTGGAGCAGGTGCGCGTTTTTACCGGAGATCTGGTGCCGGCTTAGACGTCCTGCAGCGGTCTCAACTCGAGTTCGAAGCGCCGCCGTGGCACTGCCACAGCGCGCGAATTTGCGCTACCAGGGCGTTCGGCTCTATCGGTTTGATGATTACGCCGAGGGCGCCGCGGCGAAGCAGATTCTGCTTCACCTGTTGCTGCGTGTTTGCAGTGAAAAATACCATCGGGGTCGCAGCCAGTCCGGGTAGCTTGCGCAGGGCGTCCATGGTGGCGAGCCCGTCCATGCCCGGCATCATCATATCCAGCAGGATCAGGTCGGGCGCATACGCGGCGGCCGATTGCGCCGCCTCCGTGCCGTTGGCGCAGACGCGCACTTCGTAGCCGCCGCCGACTTCCAGGCTGAGGCGGGTGATCAGCTGGATATCGGGATCATCCTCCACCAGCATGATCTTCTTCAATTGGCTGGTCATGTCGGCAGCGCGCCGTGCTCGTTCCGCCGCGCAGCTTGCGCCTTTGGCGGCAACTCGAAAAAGAAGGTCGAGCCCTGGCCGGGTGCGCTGGCAAAATCGATTTTCCCGCCGAGTTTGTCGATGATCATCTTGCAGATGGCCAGACCCAGTCCGGTGCCGCCCCGCGCGCGCGAAGTCGAGCTGTCGGCCTGGGCGAACCGGTCGAACACGCGCGGCTTGAATCCTTCCGGGATCCCGGGGCCGGGGTCGATCACGCTGACGCGGAATGCCCCGTTCATGCGCTCCAGGCGCACTTCGACGCGCGCGCCATGGGGGGAGAACTTGGCGGCGTTCGAAAGCAGATTGGCCATCACCTGCATCAGCTGGTCAAAGTTGGCTTCCACCCAGGCCGGTTCCGCGACGGCCTCCAGCGCGAGTTGCACGCCGAACTGATCGGCGTAGCCCTGGTTGGCCTGAATGGCGGTGTCGAGCAGGGCTCCAAGGTCCACCGGTTCGAGCTGGATCTGCAACGAGTCGGACTCGAGTTTTTCCACGTCCAGGATGTCGTTGATCAGTCGCACCAGGCGCTGCGAATTGCCCCGGGCAACGCGGATCAGCGTCTGGCTCTCTTCGCCCAGGTCTTTCATCCCGACGAGCAATCCGAGCGAACCGACGATGGAAGAAAGCGGCGTGCGCAGTTCATGGCTGACCACCGCTATGAATTCATTCTTCATGCGCTCGATTTCTTTGCGCGCCGAAATGTCGGCGTTGGTCCCCGTCATGCGCAGCGCGCGGCCGGCCGCATCCCGGCTCACCACCTGGCCGTGGCTCAGTATCCATTTCCACTCGCCGCTGCGCGTTCTGACTCGGTGTTCGACGTGGTACTCCGGGCTCGCCCCCTTCAAGGCCGCCAGATACAGCATGTACAGCGCTTCGCGATCCTCCGGGTGCACCGTTTGAAACAGGGTTAGCCCCGTGGCAAATGTCTCGTGCGGGCTCTCTCCGAGCATCTCGGCCCAGCCTTCGCTCAGGTAGATCGTGCCCTGCGCGATATCGGCATCCCAGATCGCCAGTCTCGAACCCTGCAGCGCGAGGTCGAGGCGCTCGTTGGCGCGGGTGATTTCCTCCTGCTGTTGCACGCGCGCGCTGATGTCGGCGTGCGTGCCTATCATGCGCATCGGTTTACCGTCGGCGTCGCGGCTTACCACCGCGCCGCGGGTGAGTATCCATTTCCAGCTGCGATCCTTGCAGCGCATGCGGTATTCGGCAGAATAGGCCGGACTGCGGCCTTCCAGATAAGCCTGCAGCTCGGCCATCACGCGCGCTTTGTCCTCGGGGTGTATCCGCTGTTCCCATTCGTCGCGCCGGTTGGCGAACTCCTCGTCGGTATAGCCGAGCATCTCCTTGTAGCGTTTCGAGTACAGGACCTCGTCGGTTTGAATATTGCGGTCCCATACCCCGTCGCCGGCGCCCTCCAGGGCGAACTTCCAGCGCTCCTCGCTCTGGCGCAGCGCCTCCTCGGCAGACTTGCGCTCCGTGATGTCGATGATCAATGCGAAAAAGCCGCTGACCTGACCGGCGTCGTCGTAATCCGGAATGAACGTGCCCGCGTGCACATGCTTGCTTCCGTCCCTTGCGTAGGCCTCGCCCTCGTACTCGACTCGCTTCCCCCGCAGCGCGCGCTTGATCCCAGGCAATATGGCCGTGTAGGCGTCGTTTCCCATGATCTCGGCCAGATGGCGGTTGGCGACGCGCTCGGCGGGCAGATCGAACCACTCCTCCAAGACGCGGTTATGTAATAGCAGGCGGTGCCGCCTGTCGACATAGCCGATCATCGCGGGAACCGAACCGGTGACCAGGCGGTACTGTCTTTCCTGTTCGCGCAGATGCGCTTCCGCCTGGCGCCGCTGCTCGCGCTGTCGGCTGATCGCGACAGCGGCGAACAGCGCCAGGGCCAGTGTCAGCAGTCCACTCCAGAGCGTAAGCCGGCCGAGTTGCTGCATGTGGCTGGTGATGATGCCGTGGCGCGCGCCGTTCAGGGTGTGCTCGTGCTGTCGCATCGTCTCCAGCAGTCGTTCAAATTCGCGTTCGGTCTTGCGGTATTGCCCGCCCGAGATGAACACCACGGCCGCGGCCACGCCCTGTTTCTCGCGCAGTAACGCGCCCTGGCGTTGCAGTTCTGACATGGCCACTACCGCGGCATCCAGCGCTGCCGCGCGGGGCTGCTGCTCGGCATCCTCGGCGACGAACCGGGCCAGCTGTGCAATCCCGCTGCGGCAGCGCGCGTCCGCCTCGCGCAGTTGTTGCAGGGCTGTCTCGGCATTGCTGCTGACGTAGCTCAGGGTGGCGGATTCCACCGCTTCCCAGGCGCTTTCCAAATCGTCGAGTTTGGCGAGGATGCGCTGACTCCGGATTTCGGCGCCGGCCTGTTGCACCTGCTCGGTCACGCTCAGCTGATACGCGCCGCCTATGGTGATCAACATGGCGATAGCGGTCGCGAGGACCAGATAGACGCCGATTCTGAAGGAGAATTTCATGACGGGGGAAGCATCTTACTTTTCCCCGGTAGCGTCAAATATTGTGCTGGACGGACTGAACGCCGCGGCTGTCTGTTAAAATGTGCGCAGGAGGCGTATGTCCGACAAGCTCAATATCGACTTGGACGCGCAGGTCGCAGCGCTGGTGCCGCGTTTTCTCGCGCATCGGGCGGCCGATGTCGGCAAGATACGTGCGGCGCTGGCGGATGCCGATTTCGAGATCGTACGCGGCGTGGCGCACGGGATGAAAGGGTCAGGCGGCGGCTACGGTTTTCCCGAGATCTCCCGGCTGGGCGCCGCGATGGAGGAGGGCGCGCGGCAGCGCGACGCAGCGGCGATACGCGGTCTGGTTGCGAGCCTGGAGGCCTACCTCGCGCGCATTGAAAGCGAGCGCGGCGATGCGCAAAGCGACGCGGGTAGCGCTTGAGTCAGGCGCAGACCGGTAGCGACGACTCACGAACAACCAACCACGAAGCACGAACCATCATGCGCATCGCTTTACTCGAGGACGATCAGGATCAGGCGGATCTGGTATGCGCCTGGCTGAAGGCTGCCGGGCACAGTTGCCACGCCTACGTGCTGGGGAAGGATCTGGTGCGCGACGCGCAGCGCGAAACCTTCGATATGTTCCTGCTCGACTGGGAAGTGCCGGGCATGTCCGGCGCGGAGGTGCTGGTCTGGATCAGGGCCAACGTCGCCGAGCCGGTGCCGGTGCTGTTCGTGACCGCGCGTCAGCGCGAGGAGGACATCGTGCACGCGCTGTCCAGCGGCGCCGATGATTATATGGTCAAGCCCCTGGGCAAGCTCGAACTGCTCGCCCGCGTAGACGCGCTGGGGCGGCGCGCGCGCCCCGGCCAGCGCGCGGACGAAGGCGTGCTCGAATACGGCCGCCTCAGCGTGGATTGCCGCACCCGCCAGTTCAAGCTGGACGGCGCGGAGGTCGCGATGACGCAAAAGGATTTTGAACTGGCGTTGTTTCTGCTGCGCAATCTCGGCCGCCTGCTGTCGCGCGGCTATATCCTGGAAGCGGTCTGGGGCCAGTCGGCCGAAATCAACACGCGCACCGTAGACACGCATGTCAGCCGCATCCGCGGCAAGCTGCAACTCACCCCGGAAAACGGGTGGCGCCTGTCCGCGGTCTATCAGCACGGCTACCGGCTCGAACAGGTCGATGCAGCCGCGCAGCCGGGCTGAATGAAACCGCGCGGCACCACCTAGCCTGGACGCATCTTGAGCAAATTCCTGCTGCTGATACTGGTGATCGTGGTCCTATGGCGGCTGGCGCAGAGGGGGCGGCGCAAGAACGCGGCGAGGGAGGCGTCCCGGGCTGCGCCGGGGCAGATGGTCAGCTGCAGCCATTGCGGCCTGTATCTTCCGCAAGGCGAGGCCGTCGCCGAGGGCGACAAGTACTACTGCTGCGCCGAGCACTGCCGGCGATAGATGGCCACCTGGCATTTCGCGCCCGATACCCAACCGGACTCGTTCTGGGTTTCGCTGCGCTACTTCAACATCTACCGGCTGCTGCTTGCCGTGGTGTTCCTCGCCACGGTGATGATATTCGGCGACAACCTCAATTTCGGCAGCCACAACCTCAACCAGTTCAAATACGTCAGCGCCGTCTATCTGCTGCTCGCGGTGGTGTTCCAGGTGTCGCTGGAAAAGATCCGCAGCTATTTCAATTTCCAGCTGAGCATGCACGTCATCGCGGATATCGTCGCGACGGTGTTGTTGATGAACGCCAGCGACGGTTTCAGGAGCGGCCTCGGCGTGATGCTGCTGATCTCGCTGGCGGCGGCGGCGCTGGTGAGCCGCGGCACGCTCATGCTGTTCTATGCCGCGCTCGCGACCATCGCCATATTGCTGGAGCAGACGTACTGGATCCTGGCCTATGATCACAGCACGGCCAACTACGTGCAGCCGGGGCTGCTGTCGATCGGTTATTTCGCCACGGCCCTGATCACCAACCAACTGGCGCGGCGCGTCATCCGGCAGGAGCGCGTGATGCGTCAGCGCTCGGTCGACCTGAGCAATCAGCTGCGCATCAGCCAGCTGGTGATCCAGGACATGCAGGATGCGGTGCTGGTGGTCGACGGCAACGGTCTGGTGCGCCAGCACAACCGGCAGGTGTCGCTGCTTCTGGGGTGGCAGCCGCCCGAGCTCGACCAGATCGGGAACTATTCGCCCGAGATCGCGGCTGCGCTGGAACGCTGGCTCGACACCGGAGGAAGTGCGGCGGAAACGCTGCTGCTGCCCGGAAGCGGCAAGCTGGTGCGCGTGCGCTTTGTCGAGGCGGGCACCGAGGGCGGCAGCATTTCCCTGGTATTCCTGGAGGACGTGTCGCGGCTGCAGGAGCAGGCGCAGCAGTTGAAGCTGGCGGCGCTGGGCCGGCTCACCGCCAATATCGCGCACGAGATCCGCAATCCGCTCTCGGCGATCAGTCATGCAAGCGAACTAATGCTAGAGGAACAGCGCGGCGCTTCCCAGGATCGCTTGCTGCGCATCATCCAGGACAACACCAAGCGGCTCGACCGCATGGTGCGCGACGTGCTCGAACTGACGCGGCGCGACCGAGTGCAGCCGGAGACGATCCGGCTCGCTGCGTTTCTGCCTTCCTTCATCGGCGAATTCGCGCAGAACGAGCGCGTCCCCGCGTCGGGCTTCACCCTTCAAGTGCAGGAGGCGAGCGAGATCGTGTTTGACCGGGTGCACCTGCAGCAGGTGCTGTGGAATCTGCTGCGCAACGCGTGGCGCCATTCGCGCCAATGCGACGCGAGCGTGCGCGTCGTCGTGAGGCGTCAGGCGAATCGGGTAGAATTGGACGTGATCGACGACGGCGAGGGCGTGCCTGCGCACCTGCGGCAGCAATTGTTCGAACCCTTCTTCACTACCTACAGCGGCGGCACCGGCCTCGGCTTGTACGTCGCGCGCGAGATGTGCGCCGCCAACGCGGCGATTCTTGAATACGTCGCGGCGCCGGCGCAAGCGGGCGGGGCAGATTTTCGCATCCTGTGCGGGAGCAAAGTGGCATGAAGCGCGCCGAACGCAGAAACGAGGGGGGCAGCGCAAGAGTCCTGGTGGTCGACGACGAGGCCGATATCCGTGAATTGCTCGAGTTGACCTTGCTGCGCATGGGGTTGGCAGTGGAGTCCGCAGGGAACCTGGCGCAGGCAAACGCATTGCTCAAGGCGCAGCATTTTGACCTGTGTCTCACCGACATGCGCCTGCCGGACGGCGAGGGGCTGGACCTGGTGCGGCACATCGGCGAGCACTGCGCCGATCTGCCGGTGGCGGTGATTACCGCGTTCGGCAGCGCCGAGAATGCGGTTGCGGCGCTCAAGGCGGGGGCGTTCGATTACCTGTCCAAGCCGGTGTCGCTGGAGGATTTGCGCACCCTGGTCAAGTCGGCGCTCAAGCTGCCGCCGCCGCTGTCAGCGGCGAGGCCCGCGAGGCAACAGCTGCTGGGCGAATCCGCAGCGATGCGGCAGGCGCGCGAGATGATCCACAAACTCGCCCGCAGCCAGGCGCCGGTTTACATCAGCGGCGAGTCGGGCAGCGGCAAGGAACTGGCGGCGCGCCTGATCCACGAACAGGGGGCGCGCCACGACCAGCCGTTTGTGCCGGTGAACTGCGGCGCCATTCCGGAAAACCTCATGGAGAGCGAATTCTTCGGCTACAAGAAAGGGGCATTCACCGGGGCGGAGGCAGACCGCGACGGCTTCTTCCAGGTCGCGCATCGCGGTACGTTGTTCCTCGACGAGGTCGCCGACCTGCCTCTCGCCATGCAAGTGAAGCTGTTGCGCGCGATCCAGGAAAAGGGGGCGCGCAAAGTCGGAGCCACAGGCGAGGACGCGGTCGATGTGCGCGTGATCTGCGCCACCCACCAGAACCTTACCGCGCTGGTCGAAGACGGAAAGTTCCGCCAGGACCTGTATTTCCGCCTTAACGTGATCGAATTGAAAATGCCGTCGCTGAAGGAGTGCCGCGAAGACATCCCCGCGCTGGCGCAGGCCATGCTCGGGCGCCTCGCCGGCGCCGATGGCCCGGCGCCGCTGTTGTCCAAGGCGGCGCAGGCGGCGCTTGCCGGCTACGACTTTCCCGGCAACGTGCGCGAGCTGGAGAATATTCTGGAACGCGCCGTGGCGCTGTGCGCCGGCGCGGAAATCCAGGCCGGCGATCTGCGGCTCACGCCGGCGCGCCTGTCGGGGGAGGCGCAGCCCGGAGGCAAATGGCCGTTGCAGGACTATCTCGACCGACTCGAGCGCGAGGCGATACTCGAAGCGCTGGGTATGACGCGTTTCAATCGCACCGCGGCGGCCAGGCTCCTCGGCATCACCTTTCGCGCCCTGCGCTACCGCATGGAGCGGCTGGGGATAAACGAACCGAGCCCATGATCGCCGATGCCGACGGGTGCGTGGACGCCGCGCGCTACGTAGCCTCCGATAACTGCGACGAGCGGCCCGTGGGGGTGGCGATCACGCTGCTGGTGATCCACAACATCAGCCTGCCGCCGGGGGAATTCGGCGGCGAAGGCATCGTCGGCCTGTTCACCAACAAGCTCGACTACGCGGCGCATCCCTACTATCGCACCCTCGTCGGAATGCGCGTGTCCGCGCACTTTCTTATCCGCCGCACCGGCGAACTGCTGCAGTTCGTGCCCTGCGCCAGGCGCGCCTGGCACGCCGGGGACTCCGTCTGGCGCGGGCGCAGCCGCTGCAACGACTTCTCTATCGGCATAGAACTGGAGGGCGCGGACGATGTGCCCTACACCGAGCCGCAATACGCCATTCTGGCCGGACTCGTGCGCGCGCTGCGCCAGGTCTATCCGATTTCCGACATCGCCGGCCACTGCGACATCGCGCCGGCGCGTAAGACCGATCCCGGTCCCAGCTTCGACTGGCCGCGGTTCCACGGTTTGATCGCCTGAGAATTCGTCGCGCAGTGGCGCAATGCCTGCGCGCACACGCCGCGAGGCGTACCTGAGAAAACTAGCGGGCCTGTACGCTCGCGCTCGCCTCGCGCCGGCGCGCGGCGACGATTGCGCCGGCCGCGACAAGTCGAAGGTCGGTGCGGAAATTCTGCAGCGGCATCCGGGAGATTCGACACGCAGGCGAAAAAAGTTTTTGCACCGCGCTTTGTTGCCGCAATACGTGATCGCGCGAATTCTTCATAGGCGCGCGCAGTGTGCGGCGATGCTGCGCGTCACTCGCGTCTTCGTCGCGCCGCCCGCGGTTGAGCGCGACATTGCAAAAAGTTCTTGCAAAATCAAAAGCGCGTCACTAAAATTAGTTGCGAACTGGTAACGAGATACTATATATTGTGGTTGTGGTCCAAAACACGATTTGAGACCAGCGACAGAAAGGCAGCGCTAGGCGCGCTGGAACACCAGGGGGAAATGCTTATGCAACTTGTCACCGACTCAGATAAAACGCCATCCGCGGCCGGTGCCAGTGTTGCCATAGCTTCTGCAGTGAATCAGTCCCCGTCCTATCCTGAGTACAGGACGATACGCCGCAACGGTGCGGTGGTCGGATTCGATCCGGGCAAGATTTCGGTGGCGATGACCAAGGCGTTTCTGGCGATCGAAGGCGGTCAGGGCGCGGCGTCCGCGCGCATCCGCGAATTGGTCGCAGGCTTGACCGAAAGCGTGGTCGCCGCCCTGGCGCGGCGCCAGCCCGGCGGCGGCACCTTCCATATAGAAGACATCCAGGATCAGGTCGAACTGGCGCTGATGCGCTCCGGCGAGCACGAGGTCGCGCGGGCCTATGTGCTCTACCGCGAGCAGCGCAGCAAGGCGCGCAGCCAGGAGCAGGCCAGGCAGAAAGACAAGGCGGTCGCTCCCGAACTGCACGTGATCGAGAACGGCGTCAGGCGTCCGATCGATCTCGCCGGCCTGAAGAGCCTGCTCAAGGACTGCTGCGACGATCTGGGCGACGCGGTCGACCCAGGTATCATTTTCAGCGAGACGTTGAAGAATCTGTACGACGGCGTCCCGATCGAAGAGATCCGCAAGTCGGCGATACTGTCGGCGCGTGCGCTGATCGAAAAGGATCCGGCCTACAGCTTTGTCACCGCCCGCCTGCTGCTGAACACCATCCGCATCGAGATCCTGGGCGAGGAAGTGTCCCAGACGCAAATGACCGGGCGCTACGCGGAATATTTTCCGGAATTCATCAAGCGCGGCATCGCCGCGGAACTGCTGGACGAGCGGCTGGCGAAATTCGATCTGGCGCGTCTGGGCAAATCCCTGGACGCCTCGCGCGACTTGAAATTCGGCTATCTCGGCCTGCAGACCTTGTATGACCGCTATTTCCTGCACGATCAGGGAAGACGGATCGAACTGCCGCAGGCGTTCTTCATGCGCGTGGCCATGGGGCTGGCGCTGAATGAGATCGACCGCGAGGCGCGCGCGATAGAGTTCTACCAGTTGTTGTCGTCGTTTGACTTCATGAGTTCGACGCCGACCCTGTTCAATTCGGGCACCCAGCGCTCGCAGCTCTCCAGCTGCTATCTGACCACGGTCGCGGACGACCTGGACGGCATCTACGAATCGATCAAGGACAACGCCCTGCTAGCCAAGTATGCGGGTGGCCTGGGCAACGACTGGACCCCGGTGCGCGCCCTGGGCTCGCACATCAAGGGCACCAACGGCAAGTCGCAGGGCGTGGTTCCGTTCCTGAAAGTGGTCAACGACACCGCCGTGGCGGTGAATCAGGGTGGAAAGCGCAAGGGCGCGGTGTGCGCCTATCTGGAAAGCTGGCACCTGGACATCGAGGAGTTCCTCGAACTCAGGAAGAACACCGGCGACGACCGCCGCCGTACCCACGACATGAACACGGCCAGCTGGATTCCGGACCTGTTCATGAAGCGGGTGATGGAAAACGGCGAATGGACGCTGTTCTCGCCCTCGGATTGCCCCGACCTGCACGACAAATTCGGCCGGGAATTCGAGAAAGCCTACATCGGCTACGAGGAAAAAGCTGCCAGGGGCGAGCACAAGCTGTTCCGGAAAATTCCCGCGATGCAGCTATGGCGCAAGATGCTGTCAATGCTGTTCGAGACCGGGCATCCCTGGATCACCTTCAAGGATCCGTGCAATATCCGCTCGCCGCAGTCCCATGTCGGCGTGGTGCACAGTTCGAACCTGTGCACCGAGATCACGCTCAATACCAACGAGAGCGAGATCGCGGTGTGCAACCTGGGATCGGTCAATCTGGTCGCCCACCTGACGCGCATCGACGGCATGGTCAAACTCGATCACGCCAAGCTGCAGCGCACTATCGCCATCGCGATGCGCATGCTGGACAACGTCATCGACATCAATTACTACGCGGTCGGCAAGGCGCGCAATTCGAATCTGAAGCACCGCCCGGTGGGCATGGGCATCATGGGTTTCCAGGACTGCCTGCACCTGCTACGTCTTCCCTACGCCTCCAAGGAGGCGGTGGAGTTCGCCGACCGGTCGATGGAGGCGGTCGCCTATTACGGCTACATGGCCTCGACCGAGTTGGCCGAGGAGCGCGGGCGCTACTCTTCCTATCGGGGCTCGCTGTGGGACCGCGGCATTCTGCCGCAGGATACCCTCGCGTTGCTGCGCGAGGAACGCGGCGCTTTGAAGGGGGAGGCGGCGGCTACATCCCCCTTGGTCGAAATCGACATGAGTTCGAGCATGGATTGGGACGGCCTGCGCGAGCGCATCAAACAGCACGGCATGCGCAACTCCAACTGCCTCGCGATCGCGCCCACCGCCACTATCGCCAACATCATCGGCGTGTCGGCCTCGATCGAGCCCACCTACCAGAACCTGTACGTGAAGTCTAACCTGTCGGGCGAATTCACCGTGGTCAACGACTATCTGGTGAACGATCTGAAGCGCCTGGGCTTGTGGGATGAGGTGATGATCGCCGATCTCAAATATTTCGACGGCAATCTGGCCAAGATAGACCGGGTGCCGGCCGAACTGCGCAGCCTCTACGCCACCGCGTTCGAAGTCGAGCCGCAGTGGCTGGTCGAGGCCGCGGCGCGGCGACAAAAATGGATCGATCAATCGCAGTCGCTCAATATCTATATGGGCGGTGCATCGGGCAAACGGCTGGACGAGACCTACAAGCTCGCCTGGAAGCGCGGCCTGAAGACCACCTATTACCTGCGTTCGATGGGCGCAACCCACGCCGAGAAATCCACGGTCAAGGCCGGGGCGTTGAACGCGGTGCCGGAGGGCGGGATGTCCTCCGTAACGAATAGCGCAGAGCCGGACGAACCGAAGTTCTGCTCGATTGACGACCCGGAATGCGAGGCATGCCAGTAGCTAGGCTATTAGACCGGATAGATGAACATGCTAAATTTTGACGACGAAGTGGCAGTCTCTCCGATTCCCGGCCTGGGTTTGCAGCCGGTGCGGGGATTCATGCCCGCGTCATCGGCCAGCGCCGGCGCCCGGCTGGAACATGCCCCCCGGGAAGCCGAGGCGAGCGCGGAACACCTGCGCCGCATCCGCGTCGAGGACAAGCGCATCATCAACGGTCGTACTGACGTGAACCAGTTGGTGCCGTTCAAGTACAAATGGGCCTGGGAGAAATACCTCTCCGCCTGCGCCAATCACTGGATGCCGCAGGAAATCAACATGAGCCGCGACATCGCCACCTGGAAGGACCCGAACGGTCTGACCGAGGACGAGCGGCGCATCATCAAGCGCAACCTCGGCTTCTTCGTTACCGCGGACTCGCTTGCGGCGAACAATATCGTGCTCGGTACCTACCGCCACATCACCGCGCCCGAGTGCCGCCAATACCTCCTGCGCCAGGCGTTCGAAGAAGCCATCCATACCCACGCTTACCAGTACATCGTCGAGACTTTGGGTCTGGACGAAGGCGAAGTGTTCAACGCTTACCACGAAATCGCGAGCATCCGTGCCAAGGACGAATTCCTGATCCCGTTCATCGACACGCTCACGAACCCCGCGTTCAAGACCGGCACGCCCGAGGCCGACCAGCAACTGCTGAAGAGCCTGATCGTGTTTGCCTGCATCATGGAAGGGCTGTTCTTTTACGTCGGTTTTGCCCAGATTCTCGCGATGGGGCGCCAGAACAAAATGACCGGCGCCGCCGAGCAGTACCAGTACATCCTGCGCGATGAATCGATGCACTGCAATTTCGGCATCGACCTGATCAACCAGATCAAGATGGAAAACCCCCATCTCTGGACTGCGGCGTTCCGCGAAGAGATCCAAGGGTACATGAAGACAGCGGTCGAACTCGAGTACCGTTACGCGGAAGACACCATGCCGCGCGGTGTGCTCGGCCTGAACGCACCGATGTTCAAGGAATATCTTCGTTATATCGCCAATCGCCGCTGCCAGCAGATCGGCGTCGAGCTGCTCTATCCGGGCGCGAGCAATCCATTCCCCTGGATGAGTGAAATGATCGATTTGAAGAAGGAACGCAACTTCTTCGAAACCCGGGTGATCGAGTACCAGACCGGAGGCGCACTCAGTTGGGATTGAGAGACCGCGCCGTCCGCTTACGGAGGCACATATGCATAAATTGACCGAGTTTCGGGCAGACAACGATTACACCTTATGGCTGCGTTTCGACGACGGCATCGAAGGAACTGTATTTCTGGGCAATATGCTGGAAATCGGCGCGTTCAAGCTCTGGCGCGATCGGGAGCAGTTTCGCCGCGTGGCGATTGATCCGACGGCAAGAACGCTGGTTTGGGAAGGCGGGATCGAACTTGATCCGGCCGTTTTGTATCGTGACCTGATGGAGCGCAAGGCCGCATGAAAGCGGCGCGCTTGCAGGCAAGGAATTCGGCTGGCAGGGGTGCGCCCCGGTCGGCTGGATAATCCGGGCTATCGCAGCCGGGTTTGCAGTAGTTGTTTTTCTTTAACCTGAAGAAGGAGCTTTACCATGGCAACGAAGAAAAAAGCAAAGAAAGCAGCGAAAAAACCGGCTAAAAAAGCCAAGAAAAAGAGGGCAGTAGCTAAGAAGCCTGCAAAAAAGAAAGCGGCCAAGAAAAAGGCCGCCAAGAAAAAACCTGCGAAAAAAAAAGCGGCTAAAAAAAAGCCAGCTAAAAAGGCCAAAAAGCCAGCCGCCAAAAAGAAAGCGGCAAAAAAAAAGGCTAGACCTGCTGTGAAACCGGCGAAGCCGGCAGCACGTTCGATGGTGGCTCCAGTAGCGCCATCGACTGCGGCGACGCCAGGGGCGAAAACCGCCCTGAATCCGGCAGCAGCTTGGCCTTTTCCGACAGGCTCAAGGCCTTAGAGCAGGTAGGGATGTCTCGCGGTCAGCCTTAGCGCAAGCGAAGGCTGTACCGCGGACATTCGCACCAAACTAGATTTTCCCCGGCTGCGTCGCCCGCTTCTTTAACGGGATCGCTGGTGACGTGGCTGGGAGTATTTCCGGGCAGACTCAGCCCACGACTAGATTGCCTGAAGTCCGGAGTGACGTCAATTTCGGGCTCGCGATGCATTTGTTGCGCCGCAGCATCAACATTTGGCAGCGCTTGACATAATTCCAATTATTCAATAGAATAGCGCCTGTTGCATTACATCACGTCTGTATCCACCACAAAACCGGACGTTAGCCGATCCGGGCTTTGACTGCAGTTTCTTTGAGTTCGAACGGCACTTTAACCAGCCGTTTCAAGTAACTAGATTTTAGAAAATTTTGCTTAGGGATCGGCGTGCTTGTTCAACGCGCACTCGCTAGCCTGCGAGTTCACCTAAGCGAGCTCGACTCGAGCGGCACGAGCGCAACTTCCATCTACGGGACCGGAAGGCGCTCCTACGACTGTGTCATCATTACGGTGATCCAGCCTATTGGGTGGTACGTTTTTTTGGTAAGGAGGTGAAACATGGACAACCTGAAACAGATTGCCGTGCGGACCTACACTTTGACGACCGCATTCCTGCACAATGGCCTGGCCATGCTCGGAGCAGTAGCGGCGATTGCCCTGTTGATGGGAGCCCGTCCGGTCGTGGACCAGGGAACCCAAGCCGGACCGGCGTCCGCGGTATTCGGCACTATTCGCCACGAAGGCATTTCGGTGCTCGTGTCGTCTGCCGACAGCGAAAAGCCGGAGTACCGCGCCCTCGCGGTATATCTCGCGCGGCGTTACAAAGTGGCGCAGGACGCGACCGAACAATTGGTCGGTGCGGCGCACGAGGCCGGCAGCCGTACCGGCGTGGATCCCTTGCTCATCCTGGCGGTGATGGCAGTCGAATCGCGCTTCAACCCGATCGCCGAGAGCGTCATGGGCGCCAAGGGCCTGATGCAGGTGATCCCCAAATTCCACCAGGACAAGCTGGACGCGCTAGGCGGCGAAGACTCGGTGTTCGATCCCATGACCAACATCCTGGTCGGGGCGCGCATTCTCAAGGATGCCGTGCGCCGCGGCGGCGGTCTGATGCCGGGCCTGCAACTCTACGCCGGGGCCTTCGGCGACGACAGCCAGCAGTATGCGCAGAAAGTGATGGCCGAAAAAGAGCGCATGCTGCAGATGCTCAAGCGGTCCCGGAACCATATACCGGCCTAGCCAGCAGAGCACGCCGCGGCGGCGCACTCAGCTGCCCAGGTATTTGCGCAGCCGCTCGACGCCCTCCTGCAAGTCGTGCATTGAGCGCGTATACGCGAAGCGCACATAGCGCTCGGCCTGGTTCGCGCCAAAGTCCTTGCCCGGCGTGATCGCCACACCGGCCTCCTCCAGCAGGTCCAACGCGAACTTTCCGCTGTCTGCGGCGAAGCGCTCGATCCCGGCGTAAATGTAGAACGCCCCCTCCGGGGTCACCGGAATCGAGAATCCCAGTTCGCGCAGCGCCGGCACCATGTAATCGCGCCGCCGCCGGAACTCGGCGCGGCGCTGCTCCAGTATCACGGTGGTCTGCGGAGCAAACGCGGCGATTCCGGCATACTGCGCCGGTGCCGAAGGGCAGATGAAGGCGTTCTGGGCGAAGGTCTCGACATCGCGCACGCAGTCCTCGGGCGCGACCAGCCAGCCCAGGCGCCAGCCGGTCATGCTGAAATACTTGGAAAAGCTGTTCACCACAAAGATGCGGTCCGAGTAGGCGAGGGCGCTCGCGAACTCGCTTGCATAGGTGAGTCCCTGATAGATCTCGTCCACGATCGCCACGCCGCCGCGAGCGTGCACCGCCGCGATGATGGCGCGCATCTCGCCGGGCGCGATCATGGTTCCGGTAGGATTGGACGGGGAGGCGATGAGCACGCCGCGCGTTTTCTCCGACCAGTTGGCTTCGATCAGCTCAGGCGTCAGTTGGTACTGCGTCTGCGGCCCGACCGGAATGCTTTTCACGCTGCCCTCGAAAAAGCGCACGAAGTGTCGGTTGCACGGGTAGGCCGGGTCGGGCATCAGGATCTCGTCGCCCGGATTGATCAGCACGCCGGCCGCGATCAGCAGCGCGCCCGAGGCGCCTGCAGTCACCGCGATGCGCGAGGCCGGCACTTCCAGATGATAGCGCTCGCGGTAATGGTGCGAGATCGCGTGGCGCAGCAGCGGCATCCCCAGCGCCGAAGTGTAGTGGATCGGGTGCTGCGCCAGCGCCGCGGTGCAGGCGGCAATCACCGGAGCGGGTGCGGTGAAGTCGGGCTCGCCGATCTGCATTTGAACGATATGCTTGCCCTGCGCCTCCAGTTCTTTTGCGCGATTCCATATTTCCATGACCTGGAAAGGCTGGATTTCGGCCATTCTGCGAGCGAGCGACATGTCGCATTATGACATCAGTCAGGCTGCGGCTCGATCGGTTTTCGCGATTTTCGCGGCGCATCCGATGGCCCGCCGTTTGCACCTTCCCCGCCGCCGGCGTTAGCGTTCCGTCTATCGCGGGACTATAATCTGTGCCTCCGATCGCCGCTATCACACCCAGGAAAAACAATGGAAGACCCACTGCGCAAGGCCGCCCTCGACTATCACCGATTCCCCAAGCCGGGCAAGATTTCGGTCACCCCAACCAAGGGGCTGATCAATCAGCGCGATCTCGGTTTGGCCTACACGCCCGGCGTTGCGATCGCGTGCGAGGAGATCGTGCGCGATCCGGGAGAAGCGCGCAACCTGACCGCGCGCGGCAACCTGGTGGGCGTCATCACCAACGGTACGGCCGTCCTGGGGCTGGGGGCAATCGGCCCGCTCGCAGCCAAGCCGGTGATGGAAGGCAAGGCGGTGCTGTTCAAGAAGTTCGCCGGCATCGACTGTTTCGACATCGAGGTAAACGAACTCGACCCGGTGAAGCTGGTGGAAGTGATCGCCGCGCTGGAACCCACGTTCGGCGGCATCAATCTCGAGGACATCAAGGCGCCGGAGTGCTTTTACGTCGAGAAAATGCTGCGCGAGCGGATGAAAATCCCGGTGTTCCACGACGACCAGCATGGCACCTCGATCATCGTCGGTGCAGCAATCCTGAACGGCCTGCGCGTGGTCGGCAAGGACATCGCCAAAGTCAAGCTCGTGGTGTCCGGCGCGGGCGCCGCGGCGCTGGCCTGCCTCGACCTACTGGTGAGCCTCGGCATAGCGATGGAGAATATCTGGGTTTCCGATATCAAGGGCGTGGTGTATGCAGGGCGCAAGGAGGAGATGGACCCGAACAAGGCGCGCTACGCGAAGCAGACCGAGGCGCGCACCCTGGGCGAGATCATCGAGGGCGCCGACGTGTTCCTGGGGCTGTCTGCGGGCAAGGTGCTCAAACCCGAGATGGTGAAGAAAATGGCGCTAAGGCCGCTGATCCTTGCGCTCGCCAATCCGGAGCCGGAAATCCAGCCTGATCTGGTCAAAGCCGCACGGCCCGATGCGGTGATGGCCACGGGCCGCTCGGACTTTCCCAACCAGGTAAACAACGTCCTGTGTTTTCCGTTTATTTTCCGCGGCGCGCTCGACGTGGGCGCGACCACCATCAACGAGGCGATGAAGCTCGCCTGCGTGCACGCCATTGCGGACCTCGCCATGGCGGAGCAATCCGATATCGTCGCTGCCGCCTATGGCGAGAAGAACGTCGCTTTCGGGCCCGAGTACCTCATCCCCAAGCCCTTCGATCCGCGTCTGATCATCAAGATCGCGCCGGCGGTGGCCAAAGCCGCGATGGACTCGGGCGTGGCCACGCGCCCGATCGCCGACCTCGAGCTCTACGCGCAGCAGCTGAACGAATTCGTCTATCACTCGGGCCTGCTGATGAAGCCGGTGTTTACCGCGGCCAAGGCGGCGCAGAAGAACCGCATCGTGATGGCCGAGGGCGAGGACGAGCGCATCCTGCGCGCCACCCAGGTGATTGTGGACGAGCGGCTGGCGCGGCCCATCCTGGTCGGCCGGCCGGCGGTGATCGAGCGGCGCCTGGAACGCTTTGGCCTGCGCATCAAGCCCGGGGTGGATTTCGACCTGGTCAACCCGGAGAACGACCCGCGCTACCGCGAATACTGGGAGGAATACCACCGGCTCACCGCGCGCCGCGGCGTGTCGCAGCATTATGCCCAGATCGAGATGCGCCGGCGCCTCACCCTGATCGGCGTGATGATGATGCACCGCGGCGCGGCCGACGGCATGATCTGCGGCACGTTCGGCACGCACGCCCTGCACCTGCAGTACATTGATCAGGTGATAGGCCTGCGCACGGGGGTGAAGAATTTCTATGCCATGAATGTGCTGCTGCTCCCGAAGCGCACCGTGTTCATCTGCGACACCTACGTCAATTTCGACCCGAGTGCGGAGCAGGTGGCCGAGATGGCAGTGCTGGCAGCGGAGGAGATACGGCGCTTCGGCATCACGCCCAAGGCGGCGCTGCTGTCGCATTCGAGTTTCGGCACCAGCAACCAGCCCGCCGCGGCGAAAATGCGCGACGCGCTGGCGCTGATCCAGGCGCGGGCGCCGGAGCTCGAGATCGACGGCGAAATGCACGGCGATGCGGCGCTGTCCGAGGAAGTGCGCCGCGCGGCATTCCCGCACTCGCGTCTGAAGGGCGAAGCCAACCTGTTGCTCATGCCTACGGTGGATGCGGCCAACATCGCCTTCAATCTGCTCAAGACGGCAGCCGGCGACGGCATTGCACTCGGCCCGATCCTGCTGGGATCGGCCAAGCCGGTGCACATCCTCACGCCGTCGGCCACGGTGCGGCGCATCGTCAATATGACGGCGCTGACGGTGGTGGACGCAAACGCCGGGCGCAGCCAGCTGCAGCTTACCCTCTAGCATTCCGATGCAGCAGGCCAGACCCCGAGCCGGCCTGATTCTCACCGGCGGCGGCGCCCGCGCCGCCTACCAAGTGGGTGTGCTCAAGGCGATTCGCGATCTGCTGCCCGACCAGGCAAAGAACCCGTTTCCCATACTGTGCGGAACTTCGGCCGGGGCGATCAACGCTGCGGTGCTGGCAATCCACGCCAACGATTTCCGCCGTGGCGTGGGCTATCTGCTGGAGGTGTGGGAAAACTTTCACGTGGAGCGCGTCTACCGCGCCGACCCCTGGTCCATGCTCAAAACCAGCGCGCGCTGGTTCGCCTCGCTGCTGTGGATCAAGCGCAACAGCCCGGCGTCGCTGTTCGACAACACGCCGATACGCGAGACGCTGGAGAAGACCCTGGATTTCGGGCGCATCCAGGAAAACATCGACAAGGGCGCGCTGTACGCCGTATCGGTGACTGCTTCGGGCTACTCCTCCGGGGAGAACGTTTCCTTCTACCAGGGTGGCCCGGGGCTGGAAGCCTGGGAACGCACCCAGCGCGTGGGTGCGGCGACCACGCTCAATGTCGATTATCTGATGGCTTCGTCCGCCCTGCCCTTTCTTTTCCCCGCGGTGAAGCTCAATCGCGAATACTTCGGCGACGGTTCGATCCGGCAGATCGCGCCGATCAGCCCGGCGCTGCATCTGGGCGCCGATCGTGTGCTGGTGATCGGCACCGGCCGGGCGCAGACCGAAGCGGCACGGGTGCGCTCCAGCCTCTATCCTTCGATCGCGCAGATCGCCGGCCACGCGCTGAACAGCATCTTTCTCGACGGTCTGGCCGTGGACCTGGAGCGCCTGCGGCGCATCAACCGCACGGTCAGCCTGATTCCAGAGGACAAACGGCTCGAGGCCGGGGTGCACCTCAAGCCGGTCAAGGTGCTGATGATCTCGCCCAGCGAATCGATCGAGCGCATTGCCGGACGGCACGTGCAGGAACTGCCCTGGGCGCTCAAGTTCGTGCTGGGCGGCATCGGCGCGATGAATCGCAGCGGCTCCAACCTGGCGAGTTATCTGTTGTTCGAGGAAACCTATTGCCGGGCTCTGATCGATCTGGGCTATAGCGACACCTTCGCCCAGCGCGAGGCGGTGCTGGAGTTTCTGGGCGTGGGGCCATGAATTTGGATTAGACTCATATTCTCCCATCGCGTATCGAGGTGCCGCCATGTCCGACCCGCTGCCGGATCCGTTCGAGTTCATGAAAAAGCTTTGGAATCCCATGGGACTGCCGATGCCGGGGATGGTGGCGCCGACGCTGGACATAGACGCGGTGGAAAAAAAGATCGCCGATCTGAAGTCGGTGGAGAATTGGCTCAACCTCAATCTGAACATGCTGCGCCTGTCGATCCAGGGACTGGAGATGCAGAGGAATACGCTGGCGGCAATGAACGTGATGCAACCCGCGCCGTCCGAAGCCGACGCGGGCAAGAATCCCTTCCCCGATCCCGCCGCCTGGTGGGGCATGATGCAGGCGGCGGCCGCGAGCGCCGCAGCCAGGACGGCGGAGGCCAAGCCCGAAGAAGCCGCGCCGGCCAAGGCCAAGCCCAAATAAGCGCGCGTTTCAGCCGCAAGGGCTAGCCTGCCTCGACTCCGCCGGTATCGGTGCGTCGCAAGATTCAGATTGTGACCGGTCCTGAGATCCCGCCCCGGCACGAATCTGCCGGGGGACCGCCTGGATCGCGGCGGAAATTTTGTTGTAACATGACGCTCCGTTCGGATTCGGCCAGAGCGCGTTTGCCGCAATCCGTCCGTCCATTTCCGTGGTTCAATCTTTTTGTTGGGAACAGAACATGTCAAAAGCGATCCGTTTGCATAAACAAGGCGGCCCCGAAGTCATGGTGTGGGAGGACGTTGACGTGGGCGAACCCGGCCCGGGTCAGGCGCGTGTGCGCCACAGTGCCTGCGGCCTGAATTACATCGACGTCTATCATCGCTCCGGCCTGTACCCGCTGCCGATGCCGAATGGCGTCGGCTTGGAGGGCGCCGGCGTGGTCGAGGCAGTTGGACAGGGCGTCACCAATGTAAAGGCGGGGGACCGCGTCGCCTATGCCGCGCCACCTCCGGGGGCCTATTCGGAAGTGCGACTGATGGCCGCGGATCGCCTGGTGAATCTGCCGGACGGAATTTCCTTTGACCAGGCGGCGGCGATGATGCTGCAGGGAATGACGGCCCAGTACCTGCTGAAGCGCACCTATAAGGTTCAGCCCGGCGATACCATTCTGATGCACGCCGCGGCGGGCGGTGTCGGCCTGATCGCCTGCCAGTGGGCCAAGGCGCTGGGCGCGACGGTCATCGGCACTGTCGGCTCGGACGAGAAGGCGGCGTTGGCGAAGGCACACGGCTGTGATCACACCATCGTCTACACGCGGGAGAATTTCACGGAACGGGTCAAGGAAATCACCAAGGGTGCGCTCCTGCCCGTCGTCTACGATTCCATCGGCAAGGATACCTTCGTCGGGTCGCTCGACTGCCTGCGGCCCATGGGGATGATGGTGAGTTTCGGCAACGCCTCGGGCCCAACTCCCCCGTTTGACGCCAGCATGCTCGCGTCCCGCGGCTCGCTGTTTTTCACGCGGCCCAGCCTGATGCATTACACGGCGAAACGCGAAGACCTGGTCGCCTCGGCCAAGGACCTGTTCGACATCGTTCTCTCGGGCAAGGTGAAAATCGAGGTGCGGCAGCGCTACGCGTTGAAGGATGCCGCGCAGGCGCACCGCGATCTGGAAGCGCGCAAGACCACCGGATCGACCTTGCTCATTCCCTGAGTTCGGGCGGCGCGCGGCAGACCCGCCCTCTCGGGGGCGGGGTGTAGGGCCAACAAGTGAAAATATCCGGGGAGCCCGCATGATTTTCGAACTGCGCCAGTACCGGCTGAAACCGGGCCAGCGCGAGCGCTGGGTCAAGTGGATGGAGGAAAAGATCATTCCCTACCAGGTGGCGCTGGGCGTGGTGGTACTCGGCAGCTTCGTCGCCGAGGACGATCCGGACCTGTATGTGTGGATCCGCCGGTTTGAAAGCGAACCGGAACGAGCGCGCCTGTATGCCGAGATGTATGAAAGCCCCACTTGGCTCAATGAAATCAAGCCGGTCAACGACAGCATGATCATCCGCGAGAAAATCCAGGTGACGCGTCTGCTGGCGACGCCAAAATCCGTTATCCAGTAGCGCCGTGCGCGTCAAGCGAAGATTGACTTTGGATTGGCGCTATGGAATTCTCTTGACCGGTCCGCAATATTCTGTAGCCGGCGTTGCTGCCGGCGGACTCTTGTTCTTGGGTTACATCAAAGGGGGGAATACCTATGAAGCTCAAATGCCTGGTCGCGGCTTTTGCCCTGACCATTGCCGCCAGCGGCGGCGCCATCGCGCAGACCAAACTGAAGTTCGCGCACGTCTACGAAGTATCCGAACCCTACCAGACGGCTGCGGTGTGGGCGGCCGGAGAAATCGCCAAACGCACCAATAACCGCTATACGGTCGAAGTGTTCCCGGCCTCGCAGCTGGGAAAAGAAAGCGACATCAACCAGGGCCTCACACTGGGTACGGTCGACATGATCTATACCGGCCAGCTGTTCGCCGGCCGCAACTACGGGCCGATCAACATCGGCGGTGCCCCGTTCATGTTCCGCGACTTCAATCACTGGAAGAAATTCTCCACCTCCAAGCTGTTCGACGAGCTAGCCGAGGGCTATGACAAGGCGACCGGCGGCAACAGGGTGGTGGCGATCACTTATTACGGCGAGCGTCACGTCACGGCGAACAAGGCGATCAACACGCCGGCGGACATGAAGAACCTGAAAATCCGCGTACCCGACGCGCCTTTGTATAACCTGTTCCCGCGCGCGGTCGGTGCGAATCCGACGCCGATCGCCTTTGCCGAGGTGTATCTTGCGCTGCAGAACAAGACGGTGGACGCCGAGGAAAATCCGCTGCCGACCATAGAGGCCAAGAAATTCTACGAGGTGCAGACGCATATCAACCTCACCGGGCATATCACCGATGCGCTGCTGACCATCATCGGCGCGCCGCTGTGGGCGAAGCTATCGGACGCCGACAAGAAGACCTTCACCGCCGTGTACCGCGAGGCCGCGGCGCGCGCCACGGCCGAGATCATCGAAAAGGAGAAACTACTGGCGGTCGATTTCGCCAAGCGCGGCAATATCGTGGTCAAGGTCGACCGCAAGCCGTTCATCGCCGCGGTACAGAAATACTACAAGGAAGGCAAACTGCCCGAAGGCGGTCCGCTGCCCTGGCCCAAGGACGTCTACGACAAGCTGCAGGCCATCAAGTAGGCCGTTCCTGGTGTCGCGCATCCCGGCGCGAGCCGGCATGCGAAAGGAACAATGCCGCGGCATGCCGCGGCATTTTTTTGGTGGATTGTATAGCGCGGCGTCGCTCAGCAGCTGGCCGCACCCGGGTTTCCGGCTACAATTGCGCCATGAACTCAGACCTGAACACTGTGCCGGCACTGAGCGATCGCGCCACTGAAGCCTGGCTGCGCCAGCGTTTTGCCGACGGCCAGGCGGTGACGCCGATTGCGACCGGGGACGGTCATCTGTGGCGCCCGGCCGAGGAATTGCGGCCGGCGGCGGTGCTGGTGCCCTTAGTCAGGCGCGAGACCGGACTGACCATCCTGCTTACCCAGCGCACCGATCATCTGTACGATCACGCCGGCCAGATCAGCTTTCCCGGCGGCCGCACGGAGGCGCACGATGATTCCCCTGCGGCGACGGCGCTGCGTGAAACCTTCGAGGAAATCGGCCTGCCGCACTCCCTGGTCGAAGTGCTGGGAATGTTGCCCGAGTACACCACGGTCACCGGCTACCGCGTCACGCCGGTGGTGGGCCTGGTGAACCCGCCGGCCGCCCTCAGCCTGGATGCATTCGAGGTGGCGGAGGCGTTCGAGGTGCCGTTGGCGTTTTTCCTCGATCCGGGCAACCATCAGCGCAACACGCTGCAATACCAGGGCCGCACCCGGCACTATTACGCCATGCCCTATGAGCAGCGCTATATCTGGGGTGCGACGGCGGGGATGCTGATGAACCTGTACGCGCTCCTGACGGCGCCCTAGTCCCAGGACCGATGTCCATGCGGGCCTGCGTTTGAGCGGGTGGAGTGCGTATAATCGCTACCTTGCCGCTTCGCGCCTGCACCCAAGAGCCCCGCCGCCCCGATGAGCCTTATCTCGCTGATTATCGCCCTGCTGCTCGAGCAATGGCGGCCGCTCGCCGATCGCAAATACCTGGTGTCCCGGGCCGCGCGCTTTGCCGACTTCCTGCAGCAGCACTTCAACGCGGGGGAGCGCAGGCACGGCATGATCGCCTGGGTACTGGGCGTGGTGCCGGCAATGCTGCTGGCGATCGCGGTGTATTACCTGCTCTATCGCCTGTCGCCGTTTCTGGCCCTGGCGTTCAACGTGCTGATCCTTTACGTGACCATGGGGTTTCGCCATGTCGGCCACTACTTTACCGACATCCATTGGGCGCTCAAGCGCGGCGATCTGGAGCAGGCGCGTGCGACGCTAGGCCAGTGGCGCGGCGCGAGTTGCGAGCGCCTGAGCGCCGAGGAGGTGGCCCGTCTGACCATAGAAGAGGCGTTGCTGGCCTCGTACCGGCATGTGTTTGCGGTGGTGTTCTGGTTCGTGTTGCTGCCCGGGCCTGTCGGGGCGATCCTCTACCGGATGTCGGCGTTCCTGCATCAGCGCTGGGCTGAACGCAATGACCACGAACTGTCCGCGTTTGGCAGCTTCGCCGGCCAGGTGTTCCGCCTGCTCGACTGGGCGCCGGCGCGCCTCACCGGGATCGCTTTTGCGGTGGTCGGCGATTTCGAGGACGCGGCCTACTGCTGGCGCACCCAGGCGGCGAAATGGCCCGACCCCTCGCTCGGTGTCGTGCTCGCGAGCGGCGCCGGCGCCATGGGCGTGCGTCTGGGCATGCCTTTCCTTTCGGAATTAAGCCCGGTCGACCGCCCCGAACTGGGCCTCGGAGAAGAAGCCGATGTCGGTTTTCTCGACAGCACGATCGGACTCGTTTGGCGCGCGCTGGTCGTAATTCTGGTTATCTTGCTGCTGCTCGCCATAGCGAGGGCGCTCGCTTAGGTGCTCAAGACTCGGGTCTCGAGCACAGTCCGCGCGCTCCCGCGGCTGGCTGACAAGCCGGCCGCCTCCCCATCCTTAATGCAGGCCGACCCATGCACGAAAACAGCCGCAACGCGTTTGCGCTCGTTGTCGAGGATCACCCGCTGGTCGCCGATTCGCTCGTCGCCTGCATCCGCAGCTGCGATGCCGGGTTGGAGGTCGAGACGTCGGAGACCTTGCTGGGCGCGATGCGGATTCTGTCGGTACGGACTGCGCCGCTGCTGATCGTGACTGACCTTTCGTTGATCGATACCAAGGGGGTCGAGGCGGTTAGGCGCTTGCGCCTGGCGGCGCCGCAAAGTCAACTGCTGGTTTTTACCGCGCTTGACGATGCGGCGTTGCGCCGCGAAGCGCTCGAGCTGGGAGCGGCTGGTTACCTGATCAAGAGCGCATCGATCCAGGCGATCCGCGGCAAGATCCAATCGATGGTGGTGGGGCGTCCGTCCGCAAACATCCAGGAGCCCAGGCCCGCCGGCACGCTGCAGGACATATTCACACGCAAACAGTTGCTCGTTCTCGATGAGTTGCCGGCAGGCCGCAGCAATCGCGAAATCGCCGCGCGCTTGGGCATCAGCGAGGAAACCGTGCGCTCCCACATGAAGGAAATCCTCGCGCGTCTGGGGGTGAGGAACCGCACTGAAGGCGTGGCCCGCTACCTCCAGATCCTAGCCCAGCAGGGTCTGCCTGATCGGGATTTCGCTTCGCGATGAGGGCTACGCTGCTGCGTTTGCTGTGCGCGGGCTGCGCGGGGGGGCTGCTGTCTGCAATGCCGATTGCGGCGCACGCGGCCGCGCCGTCGTCGCTGCAGGTCCGCGCCGATGCCGGGCGCGTGCCGGTCTGGCCGATATTGCGCATCGTATCGATCCCGGAGCGGCAACTCGCGCCGGGCGAGGCGGCTGAACTGGCCTCCGGCAGCCTGGCGCGGACCATCGATAGTCCGAATCACGTGCTTGGTCGCGGCGCCACGCCCTGGTGGGCAAGTTTCTCTTTCGCCAATCCGGAAGCGTCCGCACAATCGCGGGTGCTGAGCTACGAACTGGCGACCCAGTACGATGTCAGATTGTACGAACGCGCCGAAGGCGGCGCGTGGATCGAGGCCCGATCCCTGACACAACTCGCCGACGGCGAATTCTGGGGCGGCTTCCGCAACCCCGCGTGGACCCTCAATCTGCCCCCCGGGAAATCGATCGACCTGCTGTTGCGGGTCGAAGGCCCGTCCGCCGTGCGCTTTCCGGTATTCCTGTATGACGCGATCGGTTTCGCCAAGTGGGAACGGATGTTCGACCTGGCTATCGGCATCGCCCTCGGCATCCCGTTGCTGCTCGGCGTGTACGTATTGTCCTTGCGGCGTTTTTTGGACGACGCGTCGGTGCCGCTGTTTATTGGAGTACTTGCCAGCGAATTGGTCGCCATGTCATGGCTGTCCGGATTCCTGCAACAACTTTTTCCGGCAGTGCCGGAAAGCACCTTGAGCCCCATCGGATTCGCGGCCTATGCCTTGCTGTTCGGTTTCAGCAGCCTGCACGCCCGCGTCTATTTGAACCTGGCCGCCTGGGCGCCGCGAGCGAACCGCCTGTTGCGCCATGTCGCCTGGCTCTGGCTCGCGCTCGCGCCCTGGTTCGCCTCGGCTTTCCCGTTCTCCGCCCGTATTCTTCTCGTCTGGGGCGGAACCGCGGTCGCCCTGATGCTGGGTTCGATTGCCGTCATGGCCGGGCGCAAGAAAATTCCGTTTTCCGGCTTCATCGCCGCGGCCTGGGCAGCTTATGTGCTTTCCGGCGTCATTTTCCTGATCCAGCGCGCGGTGTTTATTTCCGCTGTGGGCTATGCGAATTATTTCGGCTTGCTGCAGGGTATGGTCGTGGCGACCCTGTTCGGTTTTGCCATGAGCCAGCGCCTATTGCAGCAAAGAGATCTGCTGCTGGCCGAGCGCCATGATTCCGATTTGCGGCGCAAGCAGACTGCGTCGCTGATGCGCGAACGCAGCCTGCTGTTTGCCGCAACCAATCACGATTTGCGCCAGCCGCTGCTCGGCGTCGGCATGTTTGCCAATCTGCTCAAGTCGGCTGCCACCGAAAAGGAGCGCGAGGAGCATGCGCGCAAGCTGGACTTCGCGCTCGAAGAGGTGGACGGACTGCTCATCGGGATCCAGCAACTGGCCACCATACACGAATCCGCGCATCGCCCGGCGACCGAGACGGTGGCGCTCGATGACCTGTTGGCGCCGGTGGTCGAGGAATACCGGCGGCGCGCGAGCTATAAACACGTCGCCATACGCTACGTGCCGTCCCGCCTGCACATCCACACCCATGTGCCGTATTTCCAGCGCATCGTCCGCAACGTGCTTTCCAACGCCGTCCGCTATACCGATCCGGGAGGCAGAATCCTGGTCGGCTGCCGGCGCGCCGGTGGACCGTGCCTGGCCATCGTCGATACCGGCCGCGGCATGACTGAAGAACAGATGCTTCTGGCGTTCGACGCTTTTCAGCGTTTCGATCTTGGCGTCTCGATTCCGGACGGGTTCGGTCTCGGGCTGTTCAGTGCCAAAAGCCTGGCCAACGCGCTGGGGCTGGTGCTCAGCCTGCGCAGCCAGCACGATCGCGGAACCGAGGTCGGACTGTCCTTACGCCCCGGCGACGCTGCGCCGCCGAGCGGGTCCGCGGCTGATCGCGGCGGATTAGCAGTCAACCGCGAGGCACTGCGAATCGCGGGCGCTGCGACCGGCGCTTGAGCCGACGGCCGCTCGTAGCGCCAGCCGCGGCAGCGGCGCGGGCAGGGGCGCGCAAGCAACTCTGGCGGTCCCGTTGCGCGCGCTGTTGGCGATCCTGCTCCTGCGCGACGGCCCGACCTTATGCGCGGCGCAGATCGTGGTGCGCGAGAGGCAGAGAGCGGATGCGCTTGCCGGTGGCGGCGAAAATGGCGTTGCACACGGCGGCCGTTAACGGAAGGATGCCCGGTTCGCCGTGCCCCCCCCAGAAGCCGCCGGTGGGTACGAGCACGGTTTCCACCTTGGGCATCTCGGCGATCTGCGGCAGGCGAAAGTCGTGGAAATTCGATTCCACGATGCGTCCGTCTTTCACGTTGTTTTCCTGGTAGAGGATGCTGCCCAGGCCGTACACCACGTTGCTCTCGGCTTGTGCGCGGCAGGTATCGGGATTGACGACATAGCCCGAGTCGATCGCGAGGACGATGCGGCGCACCTGGAGTTCCCCTGTTGCGCTCACCGACACCTCGGCCACCATTGCGGCATAGCTGCCGAAACCGTTGACCACCGCGACGCCGCGGTGCACCTCCGGCGGCAGCGGCCTTCCCCAACCCGCCGCCTGCGCCACGGCTTCCAGCACCAGCCGGTTCTTGTCGCCGGCGCTGAGCATGTCCAGGCGATATGCGACCGGGTCCTTGCCGGCGGCCGTGGCCAGCTCGTCGATGAAACATTCGCGGTAGAACGCGTTCTGCTGGCCGGGCGCGCGCCAGAAACCGACGGGAACATGGCCGTTGCGCATGGCGTAGTCGACCTGCTGGTTCGGCACCGTATAGGGCATGTCGGCGAGCGTGCGCACCGCGGAAAAATCAATGCTCCGGGCGTTCGTGTCCCGGCTCAGGCCGGCGAGGATGGAGGGGCAGGCGATGCGCGCGTGCAGGGCGACGAGCTTGCCTTGCGCGTCGAGGCCTGCTTTCATGCGCACCATGCTCGCCGGGCGATAGTAGTCGTGCTGCATGTCCTCTTCGCGCGACCACATCAGCTTGACCGGCGTTCCGCGCATCGCCATCGCGATGGCGACTCCCTGGCTGACGAAATCCTGGTGCGCACCGCGGCGGCCGAAGCCGCCGCCCAGCATCATCTTGTGCACTTCTACTTTCGCTAGCGGCAAGCCGGCGGTCCGGGCCGCGGCCGCCATGGACGCCTCGCCGTCCTGCGTCGAGGTCCAGACTTCGAGCAAGCCATCCGGCTTGAGCCATGCGGTGCAGGTCTGCGGCTCCAGGGTCGCGTGGCTCAGGTAGGGCGAATGGTATTCGGCCTCGATCACCTTGGCGGCGGAAGCAAGCGCTGCTGCGGCGTCCCCGATCGTGCGCGCCGGCGGCAGATTCGGGTCGTCCAGGCCTTCGCGCAGCATCGCGGCTATGCTCTGGCTGGACGCTTTGCCGTTCGCGCCCGGGTCCCACTCGATGTTTAGCTTCTTCAGCGCCTCGTTCGCGCGCCACCAGCTGTCGGCGACGACGGCGACGTAGCCTTCCTCGCGCAACACTTTCTTCACGCCGCGCATTTTCTCCGCGGCGCGCGCGTCCAGCGTCTTCACCTTGCCGCCGAACACCGGACATTGCGCGATCGATGCGTGCAGCATGCCGGGCAGCGCGACGTCGACGCCGAACACCGGCTTGCCGCGCACTTTGTCGGGCAGGTCCAAGCGGTGCAGGGGCTGGCCCGCGATGCGCCATTCCCTCGCGTCGCGCAACTTGATGTCGGTGGGCGGTTGAAGTCGGGCCGCTTCAGCGGCGACCTGCCCATAGCGCAGCGTTCTCTTCGTGCTGGGGTGCGCGATGACGCCTTTGGCTACGCTGCATTCGTGCGCTGGTACCTTCCATCGGGCGGCCGCGGCCTGCAGCAGCATCGTACGCGCCGCCGCGCCGCCCTTGCGCACGTAGTCCTGCGAGCTGCGCACGCCCATGCTGCCGCCGGTGGACATGGAGCCCCAGATGCGATTGCGCCTGATGTGCTCGTTGGGCGAAGCGAATTCGGTGCTCACCTTCGACCAGTCGCAGTCCAGTTCCTCTGCCACCAGTTGGGCGAGGGCGGTAAGCGTGCCCTGGCCCATCTCGGAGCGGGCGATGCGAATGACGACGCGGTCGTCGGCGTGGATCACGACCCAGGCGTTGACCTCGGTCGTGGCGCCGTCGGCGGCCGCGCTGCCTAGCGGAAAACTGAATTCCAGGGCCAGGCCGCCGCCGACTGCGGCGGAGGCTTTGAGGAATTCCCGGCGGGTCAGGCTTAGAGTCATGGCGGCGCTCCTCAGGCTTTTCCGGCCGCGGCCGGTTTGAGCGTGGCGTCAGCCGCCGAATGTATGGCTTGTTTTACCCGCGCATAGGTGCCGCAGCGGCACAGGTTGGTCATGGTCTCGTCTATGTCCGAATCCGTCGGGCTCGGCTTTTTCGCCAGCAAGGCGGCGGCCGACATGATCATGCCGGGCTGGCAGTAGCCGCACTGGGGGACCTGATGCGCTAACCACGCCTCCTGGATGCGGTGCAGGCCCTGCGGCGCCAGGCCTTCGATGGTGACGATCTTCTTGCCGATCACGCTGGCCACCGGCAGCGAGCAGGAGCGCAGCGCTTCACCGTCGACGTGCACGGTGCAGGCGCCGCAGAGCGAAATCCCGCAGCCGTACTTGGTCCCGGGAAGATTCAGGTGGTCGCGCAGCACCCAGAGCAAAGGCATTTCCGGTTCGACGTCGACGCTGTGAGTGCGACCGTTCACGTTGAGCTCCAGCATAGGTGTTCTCCGCTTGTCGTTTCGGGGTCTGGCCGCCTGAATATTAGTCGCGTGGCGCGAAAATGGAAAGTTCGTTCGCGCGGTATCCTGCAACCGGCTATTGGCTCTCCGGCCGTAGCGCGCCGCAGTGCCAGCAGGCGCTGAACTGGCCTTCCAGCGTCTCGCCGCAGCCGGGGCATTGCCACGGTGGGCCGGCGACCGGGCCGCGGTCGAAATCGGCCACGATGCGCCTGGCCCGCGCGAGGTCGCGCTCGTCCAGCAGCCACAGTTCGGGCGCGCATTCGGTGAACGGAATTTCCCCGGCGAGGCGGCTGAGCAGTTCGTTCCTGATCTGGCAGTGTATGCCTTCGGCCTCGAGCACATTCTTCAGGTGGTGAATTTCGAGCAGCTTGAGCGAGCTGTAGAGCAGTTGCATGGCTATTTGTGCGGAAATTCCGCGCGGCTGATGCGGCGGAACATGTCCAGCCGGCGCGGGTGGATCGCCCCGAGTTCCGCGGCCCGCTCCAGCGCGCAACCCGGCTCGATCAGGTGACGGCAGTCTTGAAAGCGGCACTGCCCGAGATAGCTGCGGAACTCGACAAAACCCGATTCGATGTCCTGCAGCGACAGATGATGCAGGCCGAACTCCTGCAGTCCGGGGCAGTCGATGAGGGTGCTGGCGGCGTCCAGCCGGTGCAGCCTGGCCTGGGTCGTGGTATGCCGGCCGGAGGCGAGGAAGGCGGAAATTTCCCTGGTCGCGACCTGCGCTTCGGGCAGGAGGGCGTTGATGATGGTCGATTTGCCCATGCCCGACTGGCCGACCAGCACGCTGGCCTCGCCCGCGAGCAGCGGCCGCAGCGCGTCCGCGCCCTCCAGCGCCGAAATTTCCATTACCCGGTAGCCGGCGCGGGAGTAGGGCTCTAGCCGGGCCAGCGCGGCGGCGGCGGCTTCCCTGAGGTCGCACTTGTTGAGCAGGATCAGGACGCGCATGCTCTGATCTTCGGCGGCCACCAGGCAGCGGTTGATCAACTCTTCGCTGAAGCTGGGCTCGGCGGCGACCACGATCGCGAGCTGGGACACGTTGGCGGCGATCAGTTTCTGCCGGTGCGCGGCGGAGCGCGAGAACAGGGTGGAGCGTGTATCCACCGTCTCGATCACGCCCTGTTCGTTCGCGGTTTGGGCGAACTGTACGCGGTCGCCGCAGGCGACCGTGCTTTTCTTGCCGCGCGGAAAGCAGGCGTAGCGCTGGCCGTCGCCGGTTTCAACCAGGTAGTTCCGGCCGTAAGCGGCAACCACCTGGCCGGCGAGCAGCGCGCTCACGCTGCGCTCTGCAATCGGGCGATGCGCAGCAAAGCCGGCGGATGTGAATCGTAGAACGCCGAGTACAGTGGATCGGGCGTGAGGGTGGCGGCGTTGTCTTGATACAGCTTGACCAGGGCGTGGATCAGGTCGGCCGGAAACGCGTGGCGCGCGGCATAGGCGTCGGCTTCGTATTCGTGCTTGCGCGAGTACAGGCTGGTCAGCGGGTGCAGCACAAAGGTGAACACCGGCACCACCAGGAAGAACAGCAGCAGCGCGAGCGCGGTCGTATGCGCCTGCACGTTGAGTCCGGCGTAGAACCAGTCCTGTTTCATCGCGTAACCGAGCAGCCAGAGAAATCCCAGGCTCATGGCGAACAGGGCTGCCATGCGTTTCCAGACGTGATGGTATTTGAAATGCCCCAGCTCGTGCGCCAGCACCGCCTCGATCTCCGCCGGGGCCAGGCGCGCGAGCAGGGTGTCGAACAGCACGATGCGTTTGGCCGCGCCAAAGCCGGTGAAATAGGCGTTGCCGTGGCTGGAGCGCCGCGAACTGTCCATGACATACAGGCCCTGCGCCTTGAAGCCGCACTTGACCAGCAGCGCCTCGATGCGGCTTTTCAGGCCGGCGTCCGTCAGCGGCGAAAATTTGTTGAACAGCGGCGCGATCAGCGTGGGATAGACGGTGAGCACCAGCAGGTTGAACCCTATCCAGGTGGCCCAGACATACAGCCACCATTGCGCGCCCATGCGCTGCATCAGCCAGAGCACGCACAACAGCAAAGGCAGCCCCAGCGCCGCGCCGAGCAGCGTCTGCTTGGCCAGGTCGGCGAAGAACAGTCCCAGGGTCATCTTGTTGAAACCGAAGCGCGCCTCGATGACGAAAGTGCGATACAGCGACAGCGGCAGGTCGATCAGGCCGGAGATCAGGGCGACGCTGACGATGAGCGCGATGCCCTGCGCATGGCTGCCGGCATCGAAGGCGCGCAGCCAGGCATCGTGCAAGGTTTGCAGCACGCCGCCCAGGGTGAGCGCCAGCAGGAACAGTGCGCCTACGCCCAAGTCGATCATGGCGAGGCGCGTCTTGGCGCTGCTGTAATCGGCCGCTTTCTGGTGCGCCGCCAGGTCGATGTGCTCGGAAAAGTCCGCGGGTACCTGGTCGCGGCAGCGCGCGATGTGCCGCAGGTGGCGCCGGGCCAGCCACAGGCGCAGGCCGACGGTGAGCGCGAGCGCGGCAAGAAATACGGCGGTGAAAGTCTGCATCTGGCTGAAATATGACACAATAATGCCCTTCAATCAATTAACGTGGGAAACACCGGCATCATGCCTCAAGATCAGAACAATCTTGCCTGGTTGGACATGGAAATGACCGGGTTAGATCCCGACCGCGACAGAATTATCGAGATCGCTATCGTGGTCACCGACTCGCAACTGAATACCGTTGCCGAGTCGCCGGTGCTGGTCGTGCATCAGGCCGATAGTGTGCTCGATGCGATGGACGACTGGAATAAATCGACGCATGCGCGTTCCGGCCTGATCGCCAAGGTCAAGGCCTCGACGCTGGCCGAACCCGGAGTCGAACAGCAGTACCTGGATTTCCTCGCCCAGCACCTGCCGATCAGGACTTCGCCCATCTGCGGCAATTCCATCTGTCAGGATCGCAGATTCCTGGCGCGGCATATGCCGCGACTGGAGGCCTATTTCCACTATCGTAACCTCGATGTCAGCACGCTGAAGGAGCTGGTGAAGCGCTGGAAGCCGGAACTGGCCAAGGGTTTCGCCAAACACGGCAAGCACGAGGCGCTGGCCGACATCTACGAGTCGATAGCCGAACTCAAGTACTACCGCGAGCACTTCCTGAAGGTCTGAAGAAAAAATCGATTCGAACTGATTTTATGTCTCTTGCGCGGACGGCGTCCCGTCCGCGCGGATCACCGGTTGTACGCGGATGAAAAGCACATTCGCGCACAACCGGTGATCTTGGATAAAGACCAGACGACCTTTATTGTTTTTACAATAACCGCAATTTCTGTACGAATACGCTTTTCATCCGTACAGAAATTGCGGTTGGCGCGCGCAGCGCGCAGGGCTTCTGGTGGTATGCAAACAGTGTTTAGCGCAGCCGTCGTCTAGAGCGGCACGACCTTTCCCGGGTTCATCAGATTGTCCGGATCGAACAGGCGCTTGATATCGCGCATCACGTCGACCGCCTCGCCCAGTTCTTCCTGCAGCGAGGACTGTTTGCCCAGGCCGATGCCGTGCTCTCCGGTGCAAGTGCCTTCCATGGCGAGCGCGCGCCGCACCAGGCGCTTGTTGAATGCCTTGGCCAGTTCCAGCTCCTCGGGTTTTTCCGGGTCGACCAGGAACATCAGGTGGAAGTTGCCGTCGCCGACGTGCCCGAGCAGCGGCACCGGGCAGATGTAATCGGCCACGTCTTTCATGGTTTCGGCCACGCACTCGGCCAGCCGCGAAATCGGCACGCAGACGTCGGTCGAAATCGCCCGGCACCCGGGCCGCAGCTGCAGGCCGGCGAAGTAGGCGTTGTGGCGCGCTTCCCACAGTTTGGTGCGATCCTCCGCCTTGGTCGCCCAGTGGAAATCCATGCCGCCGTTCTCCCGGGCGATCTCCTGCACTGCCTCGGCCTGCTCGACCACGCCCGCCTTGGTGCCGTGGAACTCGAAAAACAGGGTCGGGGCGATGCGGTAGTCGGTCTTGCTGTATTTGTTGATGCTGCCGATCGCGGTGGCGTCGACGATTTCGCAGCGCGCTATCGGCACGCCCGCCTGTATCGTCTGGATCACGGTCTTGGTGCAGCCTTCGATCGATTCGAAGGCGCAGACCGCCGCCGACATCGCTTCCTGCACCGCGTACAGTTTCACCGTGACCTCGGTGATGACCCCCAGCGTGCCCTCGGAGCCGACAAACAGCCGCGTCAGGTCGTAGCCCGCAGCGGATTTTTTCGCCCGCCGCGCGGTTTTGATGATGCGGCCGTCGGCGAGCACCACGGTGAGCGTAATCACGTTCTCGCGCATGGTGCCGTAGCGCACCGCGTTGGTGCCCGAGGCGCGCGTGGCGGTCATGCCGCCTATGGTCGCGTCGGCGCCCGGATCGACCGGGAAGAACAATCCGGTGTGGCGAATGTGCTCGTTCAGCTGCTTGCGCGTGACCCCCGCCTGCACCACTGCGTCCAGGTCCGCTTCGTGCACGGCCAGCACCTGGTTCATCTGGCTCAGGTCTATGCATACGCCCCCCTTCACCGCCAGCGTATGGCCCTCGAGAGAAGTGCCGACGCCGTAGGGAATCATCGGGACCTGGTGGCGGCGGCAGATATTGACGACGTCGCGCACTTCCTCCGTCGTCTGCGGAAACACCACGGCATCGGGTGCCGCGTACGGAAAATAGGATTCGTCCTTGCCGTGCTGTTCGCAGATGCCGCGCGCGATGGTGGCGCGCTCGCCGAGCAGGGCCTTGAGTTCGTTGACGAGGGTGGCGCTGAGTTCGCGGGGCTGATTCATGGGAATGCCGTTATCGGGGGGCGGAGGCCAATTATAGGAGCAGCGGCCGGAGCGGGCAAAGCAAATCAGGCGCCGAAGTCGGGATCGCTCTCGAGGCTGCGAGAGGGCGCCCCGGGGCCGGACGGCGTTGCCTCTTTTTGTGGTTCAGGGTAGATTGCGCCATGAACATGACCTCTTCCGCTACTCGCGGTCCTGCCGGCGGCGCCCCCGCCTGTCCCGGATTCGATCCGCATCCGCACCTGCCGCAGCCCAAGCTGCCGCCCTTGTCCTGCGATACGCACCATCATATATTCGGGCCGTACGCAAAGTATCCGCTGCAGCCCGAGCGCAGCTATACGCCGCCGGAGGCGACGCTCGCCGATTACCGCCGCATGTGCCAGGCGCTGGGCATAGAGCGCAGCGTGCTGGTGCACCCCAGCATCTACGGCACCGATCTCTCCTCGCTCATCGACACCCTGGCGGCCTGCCGCGACTGGATGCGCGGCGTCGCGGTCATCGACGACTCGGTGGACGATGCCAGCCTGGCGCGCCTGGATCGCGCCGGCGTGCGCGGCGTGCGCTTCAATGTGCTGTTCAAGGGCGGAACGCCGCTGGCCAAGGCGCGCGCCATCGGCGAGCGCATCGCCCGCTTCGGCTGGCATGTGCAGCTGCTGATCGATCTTGCCGCGCACCCCTCGTTCTACGAAGACTGGAAGGATTTTCCGGTGCCGGTGGTGGTCGATCACATGGGCCACATGGCAGTCGGCCACGGCGTGGCCGCAGCGGGTTTCCAGGGCCTGCTGCGCCTGCTGGGCGAAGGTCGGTGCTGGGTAAAACTGTCGGGTGCCTACCGCACCAGCGCGCTTGCGCACCCCTATCCGGACACGCTGCCGTTCGTGCAGGCGCTGCTCAAGGCCAACCCCGAGCAGCTGGTGTGGGGCACCGACTGGCCGCATCCCGCGGTGCAGGTGATGCCCAACGATGGCGATCTGGTCGGCCTGGTGCCGCTCTGGCTGCCGACCGCGGAGCTGCGCCAGAAGGTGCTGGTGCGCAATCCGGCGCGGCTCTACGGCTTCGATTAGGCAATATTCAACCGAACCATACGAGGAGATCACATGAAAATTGAGCGTATCGCCCTGTTCGCCGGGCTGCTTGCAGTGCTGGGGCTGGGTTTTTCCGCAGGCGTCTCGGCGCAGCAGAAGTTCACCATCAAGATCGGCTGGGTAACCCCCGACAGCCCGAAGGATCCCTATGCGACCGGCGCGCATACCTTCAAGCAGGCGGTCGAGCGCCAATCGAAGGGGCGCATCGACGTCCAGCTGTTCCCGAACCGGCAGCTCGGCGACGAAAAGCCGATGCTCGAAGGCTTGCGTTTCGGCACCCTGGACGCCGCGGTAATCACCAACGCGGTGGTGGCGCAGATCGAGCCTGCGTTCCAGGTGAACGACCTGCCTTTCCTGTTTTCCAACGAAGACCAGGCGCATCGCGTGCTCGACGGCAAGGTCGGGCAGACGCTGGTGAAGAAGCTCGAGAAGAAGGGCATCGTGGCGCTGGGTTTCATGGAAGGCGGATTCCGCCAGATGATCAACAACGTGCGGCCGGTGGCCGGGCCGGCGGACGTGAAGGGCGTCAAGTACCGCGTGATGCAGAACCCGATGTACATCGACATGTTCGCCTCTCTGGGCGGCAGCGCCGTGCCGATGGCCTGGGGCGAGACTTTCACCGCCGTGCAGCAGGGCACGATCGACGGCCTGGAAATTCCGATCGCGGTGATCGATTCGAGCAAGTACGACGAGGTGACGAAATACCTGTCGCTGACCAACCACACCTATTCGATGATCGCGCTGCTGATGTCGAAGAAGTCTTTCGACAAACTGCCCGCGGACCTGAAGGAAGTGGTGCGTGAGGCGGGCAAGACGGCGCTCGGCGCCCAGCGCACGGCGGCCGGCGCGAATGCCAAGGAGTTGATCGGGATCCTCGAGAAAAAGGGCATGAAGGTGAACGCCGTGACCGACATCGTGCCGTTTCGCAACGCAGTCAGACCGGTGTACGAAAAATTCAAGGGTTCGATCGGCGCGGACCTGATGAACGACGTGCTTGCGGCCGTAAAATAGTACGTTTGGGCAGGCGACAGGGGACGGGGCAGCCCGTCCCTTTTTTTGTTCGGGTCCGCCCTGATGCCGGCGCGGGCTGTTTGAAGGTCCGCGCCTCGCGCGGCCGGGCCGAGGAACGGCAATTGAAGGCTGTAGTCTGAACATATGAACATATTGGTTCGCGTCAATAATTTCGCCGCAGCGGCGATCAAGCTGCTGGTCGTCGCGATGGTCGTGGTGATGCTGGGCGCGCTGTCGGCCCAGGTCCTGTTGCGCTACGCCTTCAACGTCACGCTGAGCTGGAGCGAGGAGCTCTCGCTCGGCCTGTTCACCTGGACCGTGTTGCTGATGGCGGCGCTAGGCGTGAGAGAGGGTTTCCACGTGCGCATGTCGCTGCTGATCCAGCGGCTGCCCTCCGGCGCGCGCCTGCGCGCGGAACAGGCCATCTATCTCGCGACGGCTGCGGTGGGCGGCTTCCTCGCCTGGTCCGGCTGGCGCTATTTCGCCGATACGCGCGGCAGCACCTCCGCCGCGATCGGCTACCCGATAGAACTGCTGCACGCCTCCGCGCTCGCCTGCGGCGTGCTGATTGCGCTGTTCGCGCTTGAGGCGATGCTCGAGGGGCGCATTCCGGCGGACGAGACGCAGAGCGACGAGCATGTCTGAAACCGCCTGGATCCTGTCGGCCGGCTTTGCGCTGCTGCTGGTCAGCGGCGTGCCGTTCGCCATCGCGCTCCTGCTCACGGCGGCGGCGGTCCTGCTCGCGGCGGATATCGAGCCGGTGCTGCTCGCGCAGACGCTGATCGCCGGCACCCAGTCGTTCAGCCTGCTGGCGATTCCGTTTTTCATGCTCGCCGGCGAGATCATGTCCGCCGGCGGACTGTCGCAGCGGCTGATCAAGGTGGCCGACGTGCTGGTGCGCCACCTGCCCGGCGGCATGGGGCACGTCACCGTCGTTTCGGCCTGTATATTCGCCGCGATTTCAGGCTCCGCGCCGGCGACCACCGCGGCGATCGGTTCGATCATGATTCCGGCGATGGTCGCGCGGGGCTACGACAAGGGCTTCGCCACGGCGCTGGCGGTGAGCGCGGGCGTGCTGGGCCCGCTGATTCCGCCTTCGATCGCCGGCGTGATCTGGGGCGTGATCGCCGAGCAATCGATCGCGCGCCTGTTCATGGCGGGTGTCGGACCGGGAATCCTGCTCGCCGGCGGCCTGCTGGTGATCACCTGGTTTCACGCCAAGCGGCACGACATACCGCGCGAGCCGCGGGCGACGCGCGGCGAAATCGGCACCGCGTTCCGCCACGGTGTTTGGGCGCTCGCGGCGCCGGTGGTGGTGCTCGGCGGCATCTACGGCGGCGCGTTTACCCCGACCGAGGCGGCGATCGTGTCCTGCGTCTACAGCATGCTGGTGGGCATATTCATCGAAAAGCGGCTGCGGCTCGCCGACATGCCCGAGGTCATCCTGCGCGCGATGCGCATCACCGCCATGGTGATGTTCATCATCGCCGCCTCGGCCGGCTTCGGCTGGCTGGTGGCGCAGGAACAGCTCGCGCTCAAACTCGCGACCTGGCTGTCGGAGAGCATCACGCAGCGCTGGGTGATGCTGCTCTCGGTCAATGTGTTCCTGTTCGTGATCTGCTCGGTGATGGACGAAATCGCAGTGATGGTGATCCTGGGGCCGCTGCTCATCGTGCTGGCGAACAAGTTCGGCGTCGACCCGATCCATTTCGGCGCGATCATCGTCACCAACGTGGCGATCGGCATGGCGGCGCCGCCCATCGGCTATTGCCTGTTCGTCGGCATGGCGATCTCCGGATTGTCGCTGATGGCGGTGGCGCGCGCGATCTGGCCGATGGTGCTGCTGATGCTTGTGGTATTGATGCTGACCACCTATGTGCCGGCGTTCGCGCTCTGGCTGCCCGGGCTGGTGTATCACTAAGCTGGTTGTAAAATATCTTTCTCCGAATAGATACGAGGTCTTATCTTGAAGCTTGTCGCGTGCCGGGAACAGACCTGCGCGCTCGCGCGCGCCAACCGCGCTTTCTGCACGGATGAAAAACACATCCGTACAGAAAGCGCGGTTACGGTTAACCCCAAACACTGTGTGTGGGTTTTTTACAAGATCGTCGATGGCGCACGGATGTGTTTTTCATTCGTGCGCTATCGACGATCAGCGCGGACGGCTTTTCGTCCGCGCAAACTCGGAACTCCGCATCAACGGCGCACGATTTTGAATCGCTGCGCATCGATGCCTTGCGAGACTGTTTCCAACGATCTGCCAACCCGCAAAGGACCACCATGACCGAATTCGATGCCTCCGCCCTGGACGCGCAAACCCAGTACAAGCTGCTGATCGGCAGCATCACGCCGCGGCCGATCGCGCTGGTCACGACGCTGGGCAGCCGGGGAGCGAACGCCGCGCCGTTCAGCTTTTTCAACGGCATCGGCTCCGACCCGGCCATGATCATGTTCTCGGTCGGGGACACGGGCGGGCATGCCAAGGACACCATAGCGAATATCCTGGAGATTCCGGAGTTCGTCGTCCACATCGTGAGCGACGCGATCAAGGAAAAAATGAACGTGTGCGCCATCGAGTATCCGCGCGGTGTGAACGAGATCGAGGAAGCGGGCTTTACCGCACTCGCGTCGACCAAAGTGCGCCCGCCGCGCATCGCCGAAGCGCCGATCGCGTTCGAGTGCCGCTTGCTGCAGAGGCTGGAGCTCGGGCGCGTTCCGTATCACCTGGTGATCGGCGAGATCGTCTACTTTCACTATCACGAGGGCATCGTCGATGCGCGCTTCCACGTCGACGTCGGCAAGGTCAATCCGATCGGCCGGCTTGCGGGCAGGGGCGGCTACACCCGCATCACCGACCGCTTCGAGATGCCGCGCCTCAAGCTGGGCGGCGGCGTGGTCGAAGGCTGATCGCGCAAGCGGCGGTTTCGGCCGCCGGACGGGTAATCGGCGCACACGATCATGGTTCCCCGGTGGGCCCGGCGGGATTACAATAATTGCATGGCTGCCGAAACGGAAACCGCCCCCCCCGGCTTCGCCGAAATCCGCGACCTGAAGCTGACGCTGTTCGCGCTGCGCGACGAACTGGAACGCGCGCGCCGCGACACCGCCGAGGCGGTGCGCCAGGCGCTGTCCGGCGCGAACGCCGAAATCGTGCAGCTCAAGGCCACGATCAGCGCCTTGCGCGACGAATTGCAGGCGTGGCCGATCCGGCGCGACGAAGCGGCGCGGCTGGCGCAATCGGCCAATCTGGACGAAATCAAGCAGCTCAAGGCGGGCGTCGCGGCGTTGCGCGATACGCTCGAGGCGGCGCGACTTTCCGAGGAGACGGCGGTGCGCCAGGCGATCGTCGCCGCGCAGGACGAAATCGCGCAGCTGCGCGCCACCGCGGCGTCCTTGCGCGAGGCGCTGGAACAGGCTAATTTCTCGAAACAGGGCGAAATTGCAGCGGCGCGGGCGCAGGAATACGCGCAGCTCACGCAGTTGCAGGCCACGGTGCGCGCGCTGCGCGAGCAGCTGCAGGCGGCGCCCGGCAAGAAACCAAAGTAGGAACCATGGAACAGCCCAAACCCATTGCGGAAATCACGCGCCTGCCCGGACCGCGCAAGCCGGCCAAGAAAAACGCCAGTCCGGCCGTCCGCGGGCGCTTGAAGCTGGTCGAGCTGCTGCTGGAAGTGTCGCGCAGAATGGCGCAGCACGACACGCTGGACGACGTGCTGCGCACCCTGGTCGAGATGACCACGGCGGAGCTGGACGCCGAGCGCGGCACCCTGTTCCTCAACGACGCCGAGACCAACGAACTGTATTCGCGCGTGGCCCAGGGCAACATCAAGCACGAGATCCGGATTCTGAACACGAGCGGCATCGCCGGCTACGTGTTTACCTCGGGCGAATCGGTCCTGATCCAGGACGCGTATTCGGACCCGCGCTTCAACCGCTCGGTCGACGAACAGACCGGTTTCGTCACGCGCAACATCCTGTGCACCCCGATACGCACGGTGAAGGGCGAAGTCATCGGCGTGGCGCAGACGCTGAACAAGCGAAAGGGCGACTTCACCAAGCGCGATCTGGCGGTGCTCGAGGCGATGACCACCCAGGGGACGCTGGCGCTGCAGGGCGCGGTGTTCATCGAGCGCATGAAGGCGGTGCGCAAGCAGGAGATGGAGTTCGTCGACGTGGTGTCGGAGATGACCGCGGACATCAAACTCGGCTCGCTGCTGCAAAAAGTCATGGGCGAGGCGACGCGCATGCTCAACGCCGAGCGCTCGACGCTGTTCCTCAACGACGAAAAGACCAACGAACTGTGGTCGGAGGTCGGTCAAGGGCTGGAGTCGGTGCAGATCCGCCTGCCCAACCACCTGGGCATCGCGGGCGCGGTGTTCACCGAGAGCAAGGCGATCAACATACCCTATGCCTATGCGGACCTGCGCTTCAATCCGGCATTCGACAAGAAGACCGGGTTCTTCACGCGCTCCATCCTGTGCGTGCCCATCGTCAATAAGCACGGCAGGACCATAGGCGTCACCCAGGTGCTGAACAAGCACGGCGGGCCGTTCACGAGTGAGGACGAGTCGCGGCTGCGCGCTTTCACCGCGCAGATTTCGATCGCACTGGAGAACGCCAAGCTGTTCGCCGACGTACACAACATGAAGAACTACAACGAGGCGATGCTCGAGTCGATGTCCAACGCGGTCATCACGCTGGACGACGGCGGCAGGATCGCCACCTGCAACGCAGCCGGGCTGAGAATCCTAAAGGTGACGCCGCAGCAGATCCTGCAGCAGCCGGTCGCCGAGTTCTTCAGCGGCGACAACGCGTGGATCCTGGATCGATTGAAACAGGTGGACGAGACCGGCGCCGCCGACATGCTGATGGACGCCGAACTCACCGTCGGCGAGGACAAGGTCTCGGCCAACGTGACCATACTGCCGCTGTTCAGCATGGAGAAAAAGCACCTCGGCTCGCTGCTGATGGTGGAGGACATCAGCAGCGAAAAGCGCATGAAATCGACCATGTCGCGCTACATGGACCCGGGCATCGCCGACCGGCTGGTGGCGAGCGGGGCTGATCTGCTCGGCGGCCAGAGCGTTCCGGCGACGGTGCTGTTCTCCGACATCCGCGGCTTCACCACCATCACCGAACAGCTGGGCGCGCAGGGCACCGTGGCGCTGTTGAACGAGTACTTCACCCTGATGGTCGACTGCATCCAGCGCGAAGAAGGCATGCTCGACAAGTTCATCGGCGACGCGATCATGGCTGCGTTCGGGATCCCGGTGGCGCACGAGGACGACGCCGACCGCGCGGTGCGCGCCGCAATCGCAATGCTGCGCGCGCTGAAGGCATGGAACGTGCAGCGCGTCGCCGAGGGCAAGATGCCGGTCGACATGGGCATCGGCCTGAATACCGACATGGTGGTGTCGGGCAACATCGGCTCGAAGAAGCGCATGGACTACACCATCATCGGCGACGGCGTGAACCTCGCATCGCGCCTGGAGTCGGCGTGCAAGCAGTACGGCACGCGCATCCTGGTGAGCGAATTCACCCACGCCAAGCTGCGCGGCACCTACCGCACGCGCGAGATGGATCTGGTCGTGGTGAAAGGCAAGACGCAGCCCGTAGCGATCTTCGAAATCCTCGACTACCATACCGACGAGACCTACCCGCATCTGATCGACGCGCTGGGTTATTTTCGCGACGGGCTCGCCAAGTACCGCCAGGGCAAGTGGAACGATGCGGTGAAGCAATTTTCAGAAGTGGTGGCGATGAACCCGGCAGACAAGGCCGCCACGCTCTATGTCGAGCGCTGCCGTTACCTCGGCGAGCATCCGCCCGGCGGTGACTGGAACGGCGTCTGGGTGATGCAAAGCAAATAAGCTGTTTGTTAGCGCCGGCGATCGCCCGGCGCCAAGCGCGCCACGATTTCAGCGGCGCTCAGGACTTCCTTTATTTTTTCCACGCCCTGCCCGCCGTACACGGAAAACGACCGGGCGTATTATTCGTCGTCAGTCCGCCGCGCCGCCCGGTTCAGGCGACCCGGGAATCAGGCGATATTGTATAAGGTAGAATGCATCGAGGCGCATCGTTTGCCATGCGCATGGCTCTGGGGTAGATTCGCAGGGTCAGCCACAAGGAGATTGGTCATGAATTCCGGGTTCAAAGCGGTATCGCGATGCTCGCTCGCTGCGGTCGCAGTGCTCACGGTGTCCGCGTGTGCGCCTTCGGGCGTGAGTTACACCAAGGATGTGCAGCCGATACTTTCGCGGAACTGTTCCGAATGCCATGCGCCGGGCCAGAAAGGTTTCGAGGCGAGCGGGCTGGATACCACCAGCTATCAAGGTTTGATCAAGGGCGGCAAGTTCGGGCCGCTGGTCAAGCCCGGCGACGCGCTGTCGAGCTCGCTCAACATGCTGGTGGAAGGCCGCGCGCATGCGTCGATCCGCATGCCGCACGGGCGGGAGAAGCTCCCGGACAAGGATATCGAAATGCTCAAGGTCTGGGTGAACGAGGGCGCGAAGAACAACTGACGCGCCAGTCTGGCGGTTTCGCGGATTAGGCTTAGCCCAGGGCGCCGGCGGCACGCAGCGCGTCGATTTCCGCGGCGCCCAAGCCCAGCAGTTCGCTCAGTACCGCGCCGGTGTGCTCGCCCAGCCCCGGCGACGGCGTGCGCACCGCGCCCGGCGTCGCCGACAGGCGCACCGGCACACCGACGACACGAATCTTGCCGGCGCGCGGATGGTCGATCTCGACGATGGAACCGCGCGCCTTCACCTGCGGGTGGTCGACTACCTGGGCCAGGTTGTTGATGGCGCCGACCGGAATGCCGTTCTTGGTCAGCAGGGCTTCCCACTGCTCGTAGCTGCGGGTGAGGAAGGCCTGCTGCAGTTTGGCGATCAGGCTGTCGCGATTGCGGGCGCGGTCGGCATTGGTGCGATAGCGCGGGTCGTCGGCAAGTTCGGGGCAGCCGATCACCGGGCAGAATATTTTCCACAGTTTCTCGCTGCCCACGGCCAGCGCCAGATCGCGCGTCTTGGTCTGAAACGTCTGGTAGGGCAACAGGGCTTTGTACGCCGTGCCCATGGGCCTGGGGATGTCGCCGGTCCCGCAGTAGTTCGAGATCATGGTGCCGAGCAGCGCGAGCTGGCCTTCCATCATCGACACGTCTATCGCCTGCCCGATCCCGCTTTTTTCCTTGACCCTGAGCGCGAGCATGATGCCAAACGCCGCGTTCATGCCGGCGGTCAGATCCGCGATCGACACGCCGGCGCGCGCGCCGTGGCCGCCGGCTTCGCCGGTGACGCTGACCATGCCGCTCTCGGCCTGCAGGATCAGGTCCAGCGCCGGGCGGTCGCGGTAAGGTCCGTCCTGGCCGAAGCCGGAGATCGAGCAATAGATGATGCCGGGATTGCGCTTGCGCGCCGTCGCATAGTCCAGCCCCAGTTTCGCCAGCGCGCCGGCGCGGTAATTCTCCAGAACGACATCGCAGCGCTCGACCAGGCGCAGGAAGGTCTCCTTGCCCTCGGGGTTCTTCAGGTCGAGCACCATGCCCTGCTTGTTGCGGTGCAGGCTGGCGAAATAATCGGTTTCCCCGCCGGGCAGCGGCGTGCCCCAGGCGCGCGAAATGTCGCCCAGGCCGGGCGGTTCGATTTTGATCACCTGCGCGCCGTAATCGGCCAGCATGGTGGAGCAGAACGGCCCGGCGAGCGCGTGGCTCAGGTCGAGGATCTTGACGCCTTCCAGCGGTTGTTGCATTGCGGTTCCAGTAAATTTGCGACAGCGCGTATTTTCGCATAAGAGGACGACGGGAAGCGCCCGGATTGGTTTGATCCAGAATTTTCTGTCGCAGAAAAGAAGAAGGCCGTCTGTATTAGACGGCCTTCTTTGCTTACCAACTTCTGTGCGTCTTTGCCGTCCCCGGACCCTGCCTGTTATGGCGGCGTTCCGGGGATCGTCAACTCGATGCGATCACGGCACAATCGTGACCGTATAGATCGCGTAGAAGTGCGCGAAATCGCGTCCGGCCGAATCCTGCGCCCAGAGGTGCACGCCATTGAAGCGGTCGGTGGCTACATACTTGCCAGCGCTGTCGCAGTGCGTGTCGTTGCTACCGCCGCTGCTGCAGGAAATCGTGCCTGTACGGGCGCTGGACTTGACCCCTATCTTGTCGTTGAACGAGGATCTCGTCGAGGGCGCGGAGACATAATTACCGTATACCTGGATGCTGGTCGGTTCCAGAGCACCCGCCGGCACCACCCAGTCAAACTGGAGCTGCGCCGGGTCGGCGGGATTTGCCGCAACATACGTTCCGCCGGTGGCCACCGTCTGCTCCGCTTTAACGCTTGCGTAGAACGTGTCGACCATGTTTGCCAGCGGCTGCGCTTGCAGCTCGGCAATGGTCATCGCGCGCGCGCGAGTGGTGTAGTACTGCGTGGCATCGGGTGTTGTTTGACCCGCCAGAAAATATTCGAACTTCCACCTGGCTTGCGCCGGAATCGCAATGATGTCCGCCGTCGCATACCGATCCGGGGAGAAGAAGTTGCTGGTATCGGCCAAAGCCGGGTCACCGGTGTTGGTGGTGTCCAGATATTGTCTTGCCAGACGCACGAAGTTGGTGCCGGTCAGGGTCTCGGTGCCGGTCGTGGCATCGACTTTTACCAGGGGAAAATAGGCCGAAGCCCCGTTCGGCTTCAACAACAGGGTCTTGCCCGTAGGCGAAGTCACGACGACCTTGACCACGCTCTTAACGTCAGTGGTACTGTTGACACTCAGGTTATAACCGCTGCTGTAGTAGTCCGCGGCCGGCTGGTTGATGAAGTTCCGCAATTGCTGATAGGCATTCACGCCGCCGTTGTACTTGTACTGGTTGCCGATTACGCGAAGCTTGTTGTCGGCGGTGTCAAGGCGGACTGCCCAGGTGTTGTAGCTAAAGTTGCCCGAAACCGGATCGGATTGGCGATAGCCGATCACCAGGTCGCCGTTGCCGCGCGTGAACTCGTAGCTGCCGCGATCGAATACTGCGCCGCTGCCGGCGCCGAACAGGCCGGAAAAAGCGCCCGTCGAGCTGACTCCTGCGCCGTTGCTCAGGTAGGTTGTCGGGTTTTTGCTCCAGAATACGTCCAGGCATTCCGGCGCGACGATGTTGGCCGCGCCGGTTCCGTTGACGCGCGTGGTTTGCGGCAGGGCCACGCAGGCGGTCATCCGCTTGAGCAAATCGGCAATCAGCTCGCCGTTGCCCTTGGGGGGAGGCACCAGTGTGGTTGCATCCACTGCTGGAAGCTGTCCGGCCGCTTTGGCGCCGGCCCCGCCGGTAAATGCGATCGCGGTAGGCTGCGCGGACTCGTCCGTTTGCACCTGCTTCACTGCGACTTCGATATTGACGGTGTTAGTGCCGCTCGGGGTGATGGTGATCGACAGCGAATCGAGCATTTTGTCGGCGCCGGTGCCGGCGGTGACGGCGGCCTGGATATTGCCGTTCAGGGGGTTGGTGCTGTCGCCGACCGCGGTCATCAGCGGCTGGATCAGCGTGACGATTTCGTCGACTGCAGTCTTCAGCTTGGTCGTGTCGAACGAGGCTGTGCCGGCGACGAGTTGGCTCGCCAGCATGGCCGGGTCGCCGGTGGGCGACAGCCTGGAGGCGATCAGATTGGTCACCGGAGTGATGTTGGTCGTCGTGTCTTTCGCCTCGGCGATCACGCTGACCAGGGTCTGGGCGGCCGTTGCAGCCTGCACGACAAAGGGCGGTTTCGCGGTGAGCGGCAGGATGATCGTGTAGCTGCCATCGGCAGCGGTTACGATGGCCGGATCGCCTGCGGCGGGATAGGTCTTGCCGTCGGCGCCGGTGATGGTGATGGTTGCGTTGGCAAACACGGCGCCGGTGGCGGCCGTGCCGGACACGGTAAAGCTCGTGGGTGCTGGTGTTGCGGCCGGCGCGCTGGTGTTACTGCTTCCGCATGCGGCCAATGTCCCGACCAGCAACAGGCTGGCGGCAGTCTTAGTGAGCAAGGAAAAACGTTTCATTTACTTCTCCCGTTTCTGTAGTTTGAGCACTTTCCGAAATGCCCTTGAGCGGTCAACGGACAAAATATCGTCCGGCCTGATATTGCCTATTGCTTTCAGCCATTGCCTATCGTTTAGTCTGCGCCGCATCTAATCGGCGCCCACCCGATACTGCAAAAAGCGGCGCACGATAGCATTCAATTAAACATGCTTGCAACAAGGTCTTTCGGACAATCGCGGCCGCCGTTCGCTGTCTTTGCGCGGTTCGATTGTTCCACTCCAGAACTTGACGCGGCACAGACATTAACCAATCCACGCAACGCGCGCATCCCCCGGATGGGTGAGTTCAATCAAGCCGGCGTCGATGCGCCGCAATCGGCGAGAAAGAGCCTGGGGGTGGTGCCGGGCACGACCGGCCAGCGCCTATCGAATGCGCTGGCGGAGGGCGCAGCGCTAGCGCGCGAGCACCCGGATTTGCTGCGGCTGGATCGCGAGCTGCACCGCGTCGCCGGGGGAAAAACTGCTGGCGCCGGTGTAATGCGCCTGGTCCGAAATAACGTCCGCAGCGCCCGACTTGACCGTGTAGCGGATGAATTCGCCGAGGAATTCGCGCGCGGCAACGCGTCCTTCGAGCCGGATCAGGCTTGCATCGACCGGCGCGCCGATGCGGCACAGCGCGACCACATGCGGTCGGAACGCGATCTCCACCTCACCTGGCGCGGCGAGCGCAGCGCCAGGGAGGGTAAGCGTGCCGAACGCATCGGATTCGAAAACCATCGCGCCCGCGCCGGTCTTGAGCCTGCCCGGGTAGAGGTTGATGGTGCCGACGAAATTGGCGATGAACCGGTTCGCCGGCCGGTCGAACAGTTCGACCGGGGTGCCGATCTGCTGGATCACGCCGGCGTCGAGCACCGCCACGCGGTCGGAGATCGACAGCGCCTCCTCCTGGTCGTGGGTGACGAAAAGTGTGGTCACGCCGAGTTTGCGTTGCAGCGCCAGCAGTTCGACGCGCATATGCACCCGCAGCTTGGCATCGAGGTTCGACAGCGGCTCGTCCAAGAGCAGCACCTTGGGTTCGATCGCGATGGTGCGCGCGAGGGCCACGCGCTGCTGCTGTCCGCCGGAGAGCTGGCTCGGGCGGCGTGCGGCGAGTTCGGCGAGGCCCACCAGGTCTAGCGCCGCCGCGACCTTGCGCTTGACTTCGTCGCGCGGGAGCTTCCTCTCCTGCAGCCCGAAGGCGACATTGTCCTCGACCGTCATGTGCGGCCACAGGGCGTAATTCTGGAACACCATGCCGATGTCGCGCTTCCACGGCGGGACCGCGGAAATATCCTGGCCGTCGAGGAGCACGCGCCCGGTCTTGGCCTGGGCGAAGCCGGCGATCACGCGCAGCAGCGTGGACTTGCCCGAACCCGATGGTCCGAGCAGGGCGAAGAACTCCCCCGGCTCGATGGCGAGGCTGATCCCGCGCAGCACCTCGGTTTTTCCGAACGCGAGCGCGATGTCCTGAAATTCGACTTTGACTTTGGCCATGTTTGCCTAGTTGTGGGTAGCTACTTGAGTGCCTGCAGGGTATCGAAGCGGGTGCTGCGCGCGCGCATGATGCGATGCGAAGCATAGGTGCCCAGACCGACCAGCAGCACCGTGATCACGCCGAGCGCGGCGCCGGGCCCGCGCCCGACGATCGATTGCATGTAGAGGTAGATGCCGTAGGACGCGGGCGCGTCCGAGGTCGCGGACACCAGCATCAGCGTCGCGGATATCTCGACTGCCGCGGTGAGAAAGCTGGTGACGAAGCCGGCGAGCATGCCGCCCGCGATCAGCGGCACGACGATGCGCAACACCGTGCGGCGGTTGTTGGCGCCGAGGTTTTCCGCGGCCTCTTCCATCGATGGGTGGATCTGCTGCAGCGCCGCCACGCAGGAACGCAGCGCATAGGGCAGGCGCCGCACGGTGAAGGCGAACGCGATGATCATCCAGAACGACACGAACGGCAGGTCGGTGAACGGCAGGTTGAAACCGCGGAAGGTGCGCAGATAACCGATGCCGAGCACGATGCCGGGTATCGCCACCGCGGCCGAGGCGACGAAATCGAGCAGCCGGCGTCCGGGCAGGTTGGTGCGCAGCATCAGATAGGCGATGGCGGTGCCGATCGCGACGTCGAGGCCCGCGGCGATGCCGCAGTAGAGGAGGGAATTCCACAGCATGAAGGGCGAGTCGCGGAACACGGCCGCGTAATTGGCGAGCGTATAGGTCTCCGGAATGATGGTAAAACTCCACATCCGGCTGAACGACAGGAGTACCAGACCGAGATGCGGCGACAGCACCAGCAGCAGCACGAGCACGATCCAGCCGTAGGCGAACAGCGCCTGCCACGGCCCGAGTTTTCTGGTGGCGAGCGAACTGCCGCCGCGCTGCAGCGTGGCGTAGTCCTTGCCGCGCATCACCCAGGTCGAGCCCCACAGCGCGGTGATCGACGCCAGCACCATGATCACGCTCGCGACGTAGCCGATCGGATCGTCGATGCCGATGGAGGTGATGCGGAAATAGGCCTGCGCGGCGAGGATGTCCGTGACGTTGAGCACCAGCGGCGTGGCGACGTCGTCGAACACCTTGAGGAACACCAGCGCCGCGCCGGCAATGTAGCCGGGCAGCGCGAGCGGGAACACGATGCGGCGGAACAGCCGAAAGCCGCTCGCGCCCAGGTTCTGCGCCGATTCCTCCATCGCGCTGTCGATATTGTTGAGCGCCACCGTGAGGTTGAGCAGGATGAACGGAAAATAGTGCAGCGCCTCGACGAAGACGACGGCGTTGAGCCCCTCCATCAGCGGCAGGTTGAGGCCGAACCAGTCGCCCAGGATCAGGTTGAGCGAGCCGCTGCGGCCGAACAAGAGCTGCATCGCGGTGGCGCCGACGAAAGGCGGCATGATCAGCGGCAGCACGCCCAGGGTCTGGATCAGCAGGGCGCCGCGAAACTGGAAGCGCGCGGTGAAGTAGGCCAGCGGCAGCGCGAATATCGAGGACACGACCACGCTCATGCCGCCGACGTACAGGCTGTTGTAGAACGCCTCGCGCATCAGCGTCAGCTGGAAAAATGAGCGGAAATGCGCCAGCGTCAGGCTGCCGTCGCTGTTGGTGAACGCGACGTACATGACGTTGAGCACCGGCACCACCAGGAACACGGCGAGGAACAGCGCAATGAGGAGCGCGAGCGCGGCCTGGGGGAGGGTGTAGCGTCGCGACATGTGTTCTCGGTTCTCAGCCGGCAGTGAAGCCAGGATTATCTCCCAACTGCGACTTTTCCTCTGCCGCCCTGTTGGTCAGCGATCGACCGAATGGCAGTAGAATGCTTGTCGTGATCGCGGCTTGATCTGGCGAAGCAATAAACGTAAATTTGAATTTTCTGTCCGTTTGATTGAGTACTGGAATATCCGCCCCTCATCGGAGAACGCAATGACTACGCGAAACCTGTTCCTGCGCCTGGCCGTGCTGGCGCTGGCATTACCCTGTTTGAATCCGGCCGCGAGCGCGCAGGAATTTCCGAACAAACCGATCACGATGATGGTCGGCTTTGCCGCCGGCGGTGCCGCCGATACCGCGGCGCGCATTATCGCCAAGAAACTCGGCGAAAACCTGGGCCTCTCGGTCATCGTCGACAACCGCCCTGGTGCCGGCGGCAATATCGTGCACCAGCAGGTCGCCAACGCGACTCCCGACGGGTCGGTCATACTTCTAGGTTCGGTCGGGCCGCTTAGCATCGCGCCGCATCTGGTCGCCAAGCTGCCCTACGATCCGCAGAAGGATCTTGCACCGCTGACGATGGCGGTGAGTTTTCCCAACGTTCTGGTGGTGCATGCTGGCGTTCCGGCGAAGACCTTGGCAGAGTTCGTGGCGCTGGCCAAAGCGAAACCGGGAACGCTGGACTACGCTTCCACCGGTATCGGCTCGGCCTCGCATCTGGCCGGCGAGATGTTCAAGCAGCGCGCCGGCGTCGATATCGTTCATATCCCGTACAAAGGCGGCGGACCGGCCATGCTCGATCTGCTTGCCGGAAGAATCACCGCCTACTATTCCACCTATTCGACGGCCGGACCGCATATCGATTCGGGCAAATTGCGCCCGCTGGCGGTCACCGGACTTGCGCGCCTGCCCTCGCTGCCGAATGTCCCGACCATCGCCGAATCGGGCTTCCCCGGCTTCGATGCAAGCAACTGGTACGCGTTTGTCGCGCCCGGCAAGACGCCGAAGAACATTCTCGACCGCTGGAACGCGGAACTGGTAAAGGTGTTGAATGCTCCGGACGTGCGCGAGCAGCTCAACAAGCATGGTCTGACCCCCATGCCCGGTACACGCGAGGAATTGGCGAACACCATCAAGAAGGAATCGGTGGTCTGGGCCAAGGTGATCAAGGACGGCAAGATCACGGCAGAATGAGCGAAATCTGCCGTCATGCTGGCATGACGGCGCGCATCGCGCAAACCTGCCTGCTGCTACCCGCGGCGGACTAGCGCCGCCGGGTCATTTAGCAAGCGCCGCCGCCTGATTGGCGAGTTCGATCGCTTTTGCATAGTTCTTGCGCGCGGTGTTGCCCCAGTACTCTTCCAGCGCCGTGACCTGCTTGGTCTTCTCGGCGTCGCGCTTGGTATTGCGATAGAGCGCGAGAAATCCCTTGTCCTTGGACTTGTCTTCGCTGACCACCGGGGAGTAGGCGAGGTCGCGCGCTTCGGCGAGCAGCTTCGCCGCCTGCGGATGGTTTTTTCCCGCAAGTTTCGCCGCCGCGGTGTTGATGGCCTTGGCCGCCTGGGTGAGTTCCTTGTGGCGGAAGGTGATGGTTTGATCGAAAATCGAGCTGACCACGTAGTAACGCGATTCGGACAGGTCGGAGTCGAAATTCACTTTGGGCTTCACCTTGCCGGTGAACGGGTTGGGGAATCCCGCAGGGGCTTTGGCGTAGACGCTGGGCAGCACCGGCAGGCGGCTGATCTGCGGATCGAACAGCAATTGCTGGCCTTCGGGCGAGAGCGTGTAGTTGATGAATTTTTTCGCGTTTTCCGCGTTTTTCGCGCCGGCCACCAGGCCGATGTTGGCGGGGACGATGGCGGTGACGGAAGGGTAGACGAACTCGGTGGGAAAGCCCGAGGACTTGGCGGCGAGGCCGAAGAAGTCGATCACCAGGCCGATGCCGTACTGGCCGCTGTTCACGCCGTCGGGCACGCCGAAGCTGCGTTCGGTAATCGCGGCGCAGTTGC
>Ga0334722_10000179_pt1 | contig 95246 bp, 88 predicted proteins | sample C3_bottom_MG_FD_207210 | JGI IMG/M metagenome (GOLD analysis project Ga0334722, IMG submission 207210) | Sediment microbial communities from Yellowstone Lake, YNP, Wyoming, USA - C3_bottom | ecosystem: Environmental > Aquatic > Freshwater > Lake > Sediment | place: USA: Wyoming | collected...
TCATGGCAATTGGCGCACAGTGCGGGACCCTCGGCTGCGAGTCCCTTCGCGCTCGTGCCCTTGTATTTGTGGGGTACCGTGCTCGCGTCGATCTGAGAATGGCAGGTGGCGCAGCCCATGTGCACTGCCGCGTGTACCACTTTTTTCTGTGCCAACTGGGCATGACATTCGAGGCAGGGCTTGTCTTGTGCGTGCGCCGGCAACACGCAAGCGATGACAAGCGCAAGCAAGCATGCCCATGGTGCCGGCAGCGTTCTTCTTGTCTTCATCTCATTGCTCCAGCCTGTGTTCTTGCGATGATCGATCGTTCCTGCATGCGTTCCAGAACTTCGCGGTAAATTTTCGACTCGCCCCGTGTCAGTAGGTCAAGGGATTGTGACTCTTGCCATGGCAGCTCAAATAGCAGCGACCCTGCACCGTGCCTACGCGCTCCCAGCGGATCGCCTGCCCGGAAACTGCAGTCACCACGCCGGTCTGGAAGTTGATCAACCTGCTGTTGCTGAGAACGGTGCCCTGTGTCGCGCTGACTCCGTGGGGATCGTGGCAGGTACCGCATGGCGCGAATCCGACGTGCAAATTATGCTGCCTGAAACTGCCGACAGCGTTGCTGGTGATGCTGGTGCGACTGTGACACTTGAAGCATATTGAGGAAGTGCTTTCTGCCGATTGGGTGATCGTGTAGGGGCGTTCGAGCAGCAGCGGGTTGGTGGAGCCGTGCGGGCCGTTCGCGCCGGTGCCCGATGGGGTCGTGCCAGTGCCGGTGCTGTACGGCCCGGCATTGTTGTTGTGGCAATCGGTGCACTTGACCCGGCTAGCCGTCGTCCACGGCGCAATCAGCGAAGGAACGGTCGAGCTTTTCCCGGCCCCGGCAAGCGGATGGTAGGACGGATTCGAGGTCTGGAATTCCAGCCGCTTGTTGTTCTGCACGATCACCCGGGGGGTTCTCGGCACGGGTGTGTTGCCGGCGCCGTCGGCGTGGCAACGAAAACAGATTTCATACTCGGCTACAGCAGGATTGACTTCGGTGCCGTTGATGCTGACGCCGCGCACGCCGGTCTGCGAACCCGGGAGCACCGGGGCCGTGGTCACCGCCGGCGCGGATCCGGCCGTCGCGTTGACCGCATGCGGATTGTGACAGTCGGCGCATTCGACGTGAGACGTTGCCACGGACGCCGGCTCGGTCGGATCATGAATGCCGGTGTAATTCGCTACGTGGTGCACCGAGGCCTTGTTGAATTCGGCTTGGATATTTTTCGCCGCCACGTTGCCGTTGTGACAGGGAAAGCAGTTGTTCTCCTCAGCGGCAGCGTTGAGCAGGCGCTTGCCGCCGCCCGCCGTGTGCGGCCGATGACAGCTTTCGCAGGCGTTGGCGGCAACTGTGGTTCCCGCGGTGTGCGGCCAGGGATTGGGGGCGACGTTGTTCCAGGTCTTGCTCGCGTTCTTATGGTCGCTGCCGGCCCAGTAGTTCTTGATGTGGCAGGTCTGGCAAAGCGCAGAAGCGGTATTGGCGACCGCCAGGAATTTGCCGTTGGTATCGTCGTGCGGGTCGTGGCAGGACGTGCACTGTAGCTGGTTGGTGCTGTCCAGCCGCACCTTGCCCGCCAGCGGTTTGACCAGGGTCGTCGGGTCGGCCAGCTCGCCGCGCGCGGCCCTCAGTGCCGCATCGAATACGAAGGATACGGGATGGTCGTCGGATAGGTCGGTTCCAATCAGCGAGTTTCCCGCGGGCATGGTAGTCACCCCACCTGCCATCGCGATCGCGCTCGCCCGATTGCGCACCTCGCCCAGGGCGATGGTGCCGTCATGACAACTCAGGCACAGGAGCGATGCGCCATTGGGTTGCCCGGCGACGCTCTTACGGGTTGAACTGGTGTAAGGCGTATAGCTGGCGCCTACGCGCCGATTCCACAACTGTCCGCTGGGCGAAGCATTGTGCGGCGCATGACAGAACACGCAGACTTCGGCTTCGCTGCTCGCTTTCACCGCGCCCGCACCGCTCACAGACAGGTTGTGCTTGGTGGTCCCAACCGCTGCACGGGCCGGCGCCACCGCCGCGGTCAATACGGCGAGCAGAGTCAACACCGCCAGGATGCCAACGATGGCAAATCCCTTGATGTAGGGGTTCATGTCGGGCCTCCGATATAACGCAAGATCTGGATACGCTGGTTGTACGAATCGGCGATATAGATCAAATCCTCCTCGCCGATGAATATGCCGATGGGTAACCAGAACTCGCCGCGCTCGCTGCCGAGGCTGCCCAGGGACAGCAGCAGACGCCCGCTCTGGTCGAATATCTGCAAGGCGTTGAACAGCGCATCGACGACATAGATGTGGCCGTAGCTGTCGGTCGCCACGCCCTTCTGGCGGATATTGTCGCCGGTACCGTCCCCGAGTTGTCCGAATTGCTTCAGGAACTGGCCTTGCGCGTCGAAAATCTGGATGCGGAAATTGAGCGAGTCGGTGACGTAGATCTGTCCCCCGGAATCGCGCCACAACAGTGTCGGATAATTGAACTCCCCGTCGCCCGCACCGCGCCGGCCGAAACTGGATTGCAACGTTCCGTCCCGGCTGAATACGTTCACCCGATGCGCCGCCGTGTCGACCACGTACAGGCGGCCGCTTTTCGGATCGAAGGCGATTCCGGTCGGCTGCGCCATTTGCGGCAACGCGAGCGGAACCGCCGCTTTGGCTCCGGGCCGGATCACCAGCACCTGCGCCAGTTCCGAATCGGTGACATAGATTTCACCGTCGTTGCCGCGCGCGAGCGCAACCGGGGAAGGAAGCGCCGCATCCCCCTGCGCCACGATCAGATCGTAGCGTTCGGCCACCGGGTCGAAGCGATGCACGCCTTTTGCGCCGGGATCGGCGACATAGATGATGCCCTTGACCGCTACTACGGCCATGGGCCGGATCAGGCGCGCTTCGTTCGCTCCGAAAAAGACCTCCGAGATGCGCTGCAAGAAACCCTTGGTGATGCCGAACTCATCGGGGCGCGTGAAGACCTTGACAAAGGCGATGCGCGGCGGCACGTCGATTTCATCCGGCCAGACCAGCGGCGACTGGTGTCCCGGCTTGACCGCGGCCGGCGCGCACGCGCCCAGAGCGAACAGCGCAAGCAGTATTCCCAGCGCGATGGCGATGCGGTAAGTGTGTGCCATGATCAGAAATCCCTCCGCAACAGAACCTGGGCGTAGGTGCGCTTTCTTTCGCTGGCACCCTGCGCATCGCGCACGCGCGTGAGGTCGAAGGTCAGCGAAAGCTTGCGCCTGCGCCATTGGGCTTTGGCCGAGGTAAGGGCGCGTTCGCGCACCTCCGGCGCACCGGTATCGCGCTCGCGGGTCGTATCGGCAGACAGGTCGATACCATAGCCTGCGCGGGCCCAAAGGCGCAGGTCGTAGGCCACCAGTTTCACCCCCTGTGTCGGACTCAAGTCGTAGTCCACTTGCAGGTGCCGAGAGCCGAGGCGGACGTTGCCGCTTTTGACCCAAGGCAATTCCATCTGGACAAAGGCTTCAAGGTTTGAACTCTTGTAGGGCGAGATGGTTTCGCGCCGGATCTCGCGCTCGGCGCGACCGCCTAGCAAGAAATCCTGCGATAGCAGCGATAGCGGCAACTCGGCACGCGAACCGTAGAGCATGCTTTTCACCGGGTTGAGGGGCGAGGTCGGCGTGCCGGACTCCAGGTGCGGTGCCGAATCCAGATAGCGCATGAACAAGTTGAGATAGTTCTTCAGTGCCCAGCTAAAGTTGACCGTGTTATCGAACTGGCTCGCAGCGTAAGTACCGCCGGTGGCGAAGGCATAATCGATCAAGACTTCCTGCCCATCAAGGATGTTTCCGCCTATCAGCCGCTGTACGCGCAGCCTGAGGCCGATCGCGGATAGCACGTAATCGCGGCCTTCGACGAAGATTTGACTGCGGGTCAGGTTGCTGACGATCACGCTGCCGGCTACGATTTGCTCGTTGGCCAGCGTAGCCAGGGTGGTGCCGGTCAACGTCACATGCTCACCGATCAGCCTGGTCTGTTGCGCCCCCGCCTGCTGGTCGCGCTGGTTGTAGGCGACGCTGTAGCCCGCCGTCGCCTCGCCCAGAGGCAGCGCTCGCCGATATTGCGCGGAAGCGTCGATTCCGTATAAGGTGGAATCGAGGTGCGTGGTTTTGTTGTTTTCGCCGCGCGCGGCGAGCGTCCCATACAGCTGCGGGTTGAAGCGGTAGTTGACCCCGGCGCCGAGCGAATTCAGGGTCATCTCCTGCTCGCCCTGTTTGCCGACACCGAGGTCGTAACGCCCGTAGGTTTGCAGGTCCTCGGTGTGCCGACCGCGCAGGTCGAGCCCGAAGCGGTAGTCTTTGACCTCCGCCAGCGTGCCCTGGCCGGCGGTGTACCTGTTGGTGTTGAGCGTGACCACATTGGTAAGGTCGTATTCGTTCTTCGCGCCGAATTTCAGCCGCGTATCGACGTTCACGCCATCGTTGCTGGACCTGCTGGCCTGTATCGGCAGGCCGGAGCTGCCGCTGACGGAGTCCTGGCGAGTGCCCAGGTACTGGAACGCAGACCGCCCCAACCTGCCGATGCCGGTCTCCATCCTGATGCGCACTTGATCGATACGATCATCAATGACCTGATCGGCGCCTGTTCCCTGGTTTTCGGAGCGGGTGATTTCCATTTGCATCGGTATCGGCGTCACTGGATTGCGCAGCGAGAAGTTGAATCCGTATCGCGTGTTTTCCGTGAGCATCACCTGAGCCGGGCCGATGGTCTGGGTCTGATTGCGGTGGTCGTAGAACAACGCGCCGTTATAGGGTTTGTCTCGCAGCACCGTCGCCCGCCCGCTGAAGTTGAACATCTGCCGCCGTGAATTCGTCGTCACCCCGTCGCTATCAAAGCGGCCTTTGTCGATGACCGGGCCGCCGCCCAGATCGAGCGACAGCAGGCTCGGATGGTAGATGTAGCTGTGGCTCATGAGGAATATTTCCTCGCTGAGGTTAGACTGTCGCGCGCGCGAGCCGGCGCCGCCCGCCGATCCGGAGGTGTTGCTCTCGTCGCTCAAATAGCGCGTCACCATGTAACCGTCGATTCCGGTGAGCCGGAACGGTGCGATTTCCTGGGCGACCTTGGAGCGCGCGAGACGGCCGCTTTGTGCCCCGCAATCTGCGCCACCTGCCGCCAGGGCGATGCCGATGGCCAAGTTCGCCGCGATGCGCGCCGTTCCAACGCGCGCTTTGTGCCCGATGGCACTTCGGCCAGGTGCGGGCTTGCTCTCTGGTGCGCGCGCGGTCTCATCCACTCTTCCGGCCTGTGTTGCGCGGCTCTTTCGCAGCTCAGTTGGCACGCGCCGTCATCGGGCCGGTTTCGAGTCGCGCGTTTCGTCCGGCGGATATACGACACCGCCCATCTTTCCGAAACCGAATACGTCGACCTGGTTGGGTCCGAACTGGCTTACCACGAGGATCAGGTGTTCGATGCTGAACTTGGGGTCGGCGAGGCTGCGGAACAGGGCGACGTTGTCGTAATCGATTGCGACCCCCGCTGGCAGATTGAGGCCTTGCGATCCATCCGATGGTTGGCCAAAGGCCGTGAGCACGCGCCCGGCGTTGTCGAATATCTGCACGTTCTGGAACGCCGCATCGCCGACGTAAATTCTTCCGGCGCGATCCAGGGCGATCCCCTTGGGGCGCGCGAACTGGCCCGGCGACTGACCAGCCTCGCCGTAGTGGCGTACGAACTTACCGCCGGCGGTAAATCGCGAAACACGGAAGTTGCTGGTCTCCACGACGTATACGTCCCCATCGGGCCCGACCTTGAGATTGGTCGGATGCAGCAGCTCGCCCTCGCCGGAACCGGACTTGCCAAATTTGAACTGCAGCTTTCCGCTGCGCTTGTCCAGCACCTGCACCTCATGATGCTCGATGTCGGCGACATATAGCCGCTCGCCGACGATTGCGACATCGACCGGCCTGAACGTATCCTTGTCGCCATAAGCCGTGACGAAACGGTCGCTCCGATCGAATACCAGGACCTGGTTGCGACCGGCGTCGGTCACGTACTTGGTGCCGTCCGCGTCGATGGATACATTGATCGGCCGTTGAATGCGGCCATTGCCCGAGCCGGAGTTGAGTGAAAACTTTCGCGCCTTGAGGTCGAACATCGCCAGGCCGGGTGCGCGGCTGTCGGCAACGTAGATCTTGCCGTCGAATATCGCCACCCCATAGGGGCGCACTAGCGCGTCGTCCACTTTCTCTTCGCCGAGCAGGAAATCTTTGAGCCCGCCGCGCCCGCTATCGGACTCCAGATCGCGCGCGCTGGCGTAGGTTGCCAGATGCTGGATGCGCGGCGCATCCGGCGGGGGCGGATAGAACACAGCTTGCCGCTGTTGCACCGGCGCCTTGGACGGCGTGGTGACGCAAGCGGCCAACAGGGCGATCGCCCCCAGCATCGCGGCCAGCAATCGGAATCGCATGGACATAAACTTGCACGAGTTCATTTGCAGTGTGTTCCGAAAAATTCTGACAGCGCAAAGGTTGAGGGAACCTGCGTGTCAAGGTCAATGCCCTCTGCACCCCAGTCACCACAGCCGGGCCCCCAGCCCCGACCATATCGCGTGGTGTCAACGATGCTAGCCGTAATGGTATTCGGAGATGAACAAAAACCCTCTGTTGCCGGAGCCGGGAGCGCCATGTCGGCGCCTTACCGGCCTCCCTCAACAGAGGGCTCTTGCCGTTCGCCCGGATGAGCGCCCCGGGGCAAGCTCCGCCCCGCGGCCTTCGATCCGGGTCTAAACGCGTCCTACGCCGCCTATTTTGTGTGGCAGGTGGTGCAGAGTGCGCTGCCCGCGTTGTTGATTCTCACCAATTTCACGTTGCCCAGGGCATTGTGTACGTCATGGCACGAAGCGCATTCCAATTTGTTGGCAAACAGCAGTTTTGTCGCAATGGTGCCACCGAGAGCAGCTGCAGTACTCGGGACTTTCAAACCGCCGTCTTCCGTTGCCAGCGTATCCGTATAATCGATCCCGATCGGATGGTCGTTGGACAAGTCGATTCCGAGCTTGGCGGCGCCGGTAATGATGCCGGCAGCCGGAGTCAGACCGCCGAAGCTGTCGATCGCCACGGTACCGTCGTGACAGGACAGGCACAGTTTGGAGGTGCTGCCAGGCGTCCCCGCCTGAGCATTCATGGTGCTGCTCGCATACATCGTGTAGGTCGCGGTCGAGGCGGTGTGATTCCACAGCAGATTATTGCCACCATTGTGCGGCGCATGACAGGCGATACAGATCTGCCCGCTGGCATTTGCCATGGTACTAAAATCGTGTTTCGACCCTGCCAGCCCAGTGGCGGCCAGCGCCGATTGCGTGCCAAAAGCAAAGAACAGCACCGCTGCTACCAACCAAGCCCATGTCAGATGCCTGCTTTCAGATTTCATTTTGCGTTCCCTTTTTCCTAGTTAAAAAACTGGTTGCACATCGTTTACTGCCTCGCCGTCTATCTATTAAGCACAGTGCATGCCAGCAGTCGGTAGGCCCGACGAGAGGACTCCCCGCTTCTCGCTACGCAAGAGAATAGATATATGCAACAGCATGTTGCAGCTCATCTGCCACAAACGATCTGCGAATCATTCTCATCATTTCCGCGCTGCGCCGCGGTCGGCAGCGCTTATTTTCCCGAGCTTGAAAACGCGCTTGATTTGCTTCCCAGTTGCGGGAATATCGGGCATGGTAGGCGTGCGGGGCAAGCACGCGCCTCAGCGCGCCGACTTGCAGCGCTCGCGGCCTTCCTTGGCCGACGCGTTGCCAGCATCGAGTGCGAGCGCCTGATCGTAGGCCGGGAGCGCATCGGCGCAATCGCCTTGCGCCCGCAGAATTTCGCCGATCAGCGCATGGCCGGCGGCAAGTGTGGGGTCGCGTTCCACGCTCTTACGCGCATTCTCCAGCGCTTTTTCCAGATTTCCGGATTTGAACAAGGCCTCGGCGAAAGCGCGATAGCGTTTGGCAACCTGCCCGTTCCCGCCTTCGACCGCCTTCGGCGGATCCAGCGCGCTGCGCATTTCCTCAGCCGAAATCTCGCGCAGCACGTATCGCAGATGGGCGCTGACTACGGAGCAGTAATTTACCGAGCGAAACGGCTCGAATGCCGCCAGCTTGTTTTCCTTATCGACGATCACCACCACCGGGTGAAGCGCGATACCCAGGCTGCCGTAAAGCTCGTCACCTTTATCCATCAGCACAGGCGCCGCGAAGCCAGAGTCGCGCACCATGGCCGCGGCGGTTTCCACCGGGACCGAGGCGGAGACGACGGCAGCCCAACGCACCGACTTGTCGGCGAACGCCTTCTGGCATTGCGCGAGTTCCTTTAGCGCGCCTAGCGAGCGTTCCTGATTGGGGCGAAGGAAAACGAGTACATTGGCCGCTACCGCCTGCAAGGCCCGTGCCTTGCCGCCATCCGCGGTAGGCATTTCCGCATTGGAAACCGGGGTACCAAGCGCCGCGTGGGCTGCACTCGCCGGATGGATGCTTATCTGGCATGCGAGCAACGCGATGACAAGCGTCAGCCGCCTTATGCGTACGCCGGGCGCGCGAACACCCTCGGCAGCGGGCTCGGCGTCCGAGCTCACGCGCGCACCCGCCGCCCTAACGCACTGGGCGATTGGAATACGTCTTTTCCTGATGGCAGGTCTTCTCGCACGAGCCGCCGTTTGCCGTTTTCTTGAAGTGCAACTTCAACATCCAGCCGCCTGAACCATAGGGCACGCCCTCGCGGATGTGGTTTTCCTGCTTGGACGCATGCACTTCATGGCAGGCGCGGCAAGTACGCCCGCGACCGGACTGTTGCAGATGCACGAAATGCAGGTTCGTGGCCCCGTTGCGAAAACTGGTGAGAGTGCTCGTTTGAGCTGTGGAGAACGCCGCCTCCTGATGGCAGGAAAAACACAGTTCATAGGTTCGCGGATCGTAGTTGGCGTAAAACTCCTGCGGGTAATCGGCTTTCAGCAAGCGAAAGTGATCGCCGCCGTGCGGCTCGTGGCAGGCGCTGCAATCCTTCGCCGCAACCGGGCCGTGCCATTGCTTATTGTTGTTGAGCCAGCTTTTCATGTTCTGCAATTTCCTGCCATTGGCGTCCACGGCATCGTCGCGGTTGTGGCAGTTGACGCACAGGTCGAAGGGCAGTTGCACCAGCAGTTTCGCCACCGAACTGGCATGCGGATTGTGGCAGTTGGTGCATTGCGCGCCGGTAGTGACGGCCTTATGCGGCACCGTCGCCTTGTCCATGGTCTTCTTGATGCCGTCATGGCAACTCGTGCACTGGACGCGCGTTTCGTTCAGCATCAGCTTGCGGTTCTTGGCGTTGTGTGGGTTGTGACAGTTGGTGCAATCGGCGCGCGCCGGGGCATGGGTATGCGTGCGCTTCATCACGCCGGCGAATTCCTCGTGGCATTCGAGGCACAGGGCGGGGCCCTGCTTGACGACCGGACCTGGCTGCTTTGGATCCGCGCTCTGGTGGCAAATCTTGCAGTCGCCCGCTTCGTACGGCGCGTGGCTTGATGCCGGCGCAGGGCTCGCCGGCAGCGGCGCAAGCGTCCCGGGCGCGGCTGCGCGCGCGCCGGGGGTGGCGGTCCTGACCGCTTGCGTGTCGACCGCCTTCGCGCCGGCTTTGGGTTGTGTCGGCTGCGCCCAGAGCGGAGCCGAAACCGCCACGGCGAGCAGGACCAGGAAAGCGCCGCGTGTGGTTGTCATTAAATTTCCTTATTGAATTTCCTTGGTTTCATGTTAGGTCTGCCGCCTGTCGTCGCAGATGCGCACGGTGGCTATTTCTTATGGCAGGTCGTGCACAACGCGCTTGCCGCATTTGCCTTGCGCAGGAAAGGCGCGAAGTCGTTGCTATGCACGTTGTGGCAGGAGCCGCACTCGACCCACCCCGCGTAGAGCTTTACTTCGTTCGGCGAGGTTCCGCCCCAGCCCTTGGCCGCATCGGGCGGAGTCTTGAACGCGGGGTCCTGTGCCGGCGTCGGATAGGGCATGGAGACCGGGTGGTCGTTGCGCATATCGGTGCCTAGCACCAGGGTTCGCCTTCTTCCACTGTAGAAATCCGCGTGGCAGCGTTCGCAGTTCGGTTCCGATGTCATATCCGGGGGGGGGTGGCCCGGCGGTTTTACCAGGTCGTGTTTGGTGCTCACGCTGTTGCCGTGGACGACGGTGCTGGCATTGACGCCGTCGTGGCAACTCATGCACAGGCGCGTCATCCCGCCCGGTTGTGACACCGCGACGTTCATCGTCGCGCTGCCATAGAGCGTGAAGGTCTGCGTCGTCTCGGCGCGGTTCCAGAGTGGCGCCTGGATATTGGTATTCGCCCCGTGGGGGGTGTGGCAAAATTCGCAAACCTGCGGTGTGCCTGGCGTGCTCAGGTCATGGCGCGTGCCAATGACGCTGCCGCCAAATATGGCTGGCGAAAACAGGAGCATGCCGACGATCGCCAGGAATTTTTTCATATTAGGACCTGTGCCTGCGTTTGAGGCGCTCGGAGCGGCAGCGTATCTGACTGACCAATATTTGAATTCCGAGTCATCGGCGTTCGCGCCTGACATAAGCAATGATTTTAACAAGCACGATGCGTGCCAAACCAAGTAGCCTGACCGCGGATGACGTGAATCGCTCGGCAAGAGCCTTTCCCGGAGGTTTGCCACGCCACCGAGGGAAACATGGCTGCGCGTGAGGCCCTGTCGGTCCCGAATATGGCACAGCCGATCCCAACATAGGGACACTCGATGGCGCATGTGCGCAGCACCAGAGTCTGCCGCATCCGCGGGCAAGGTTCTTGCGTCAGTTGGACGTGTTCAAGCGCTGGGGACTATTTTTTGCGCGAATGTACACTCCGCGCTGTTTCACCCAGCTCTGATACAAGTGAATCCACGCGCGACGGGGACTATTAGAGGTTTTTCGATGAACAAGCGCAGACACGTGCATGTCCCGCTGGATTTCAAACTGGTTGCCAAGATCGGCTTGGGCGTGGCCGTGGCTTCCTGTCTCGGTTTGTTGCTGGTGCTCATTCCTGTTAGCGACGAGAAGGCAAGCGGCTATGGGCAGATTATTGGCGCTTTTGGCCTGGCCAGGGAAGGTTTGGGATGGGCCATGCTGGTCTTCGGGCTGGCGATGTCCAGCTTCGCAGGCATCACGACCTGGCTGTTTGCTCTTTACGCGAGCTTTCGCATTGCCGGCCCCCAATACCGGATTTCACGCAATCTGGAACTGCTGATCGAGCAAGGGGCGATCGTGCCTGCGCCGATACGTGCTACCGACAGCTTGCAGAGGGAATGGAAGGCGTTCGAAGCCAGCGTTGCCGCGCTGCGCACGCAGCACGAGGACCTGAGGCAGGCGCTGAGCGAGGTCGAGCAAGCACTGCGGACGGATACTGCAGCCATAGACAAGGCCCCGCTAGTCCTGGCGATTGCCCGACTGAAACAAACAGAACAGCGTGTTCGCCTGTAGATTGAGCGTCGCGGGCTTGGGGGCCGTTATCCTGTGCATGGCAGGACTACTGCCTGCGGCTGCAGGCGGCCGGAGCGCGCATCCGTCGGGGACCGAGTGTGGCGCCTGCCATCTTGGCGGATCGAATGTCAACCAAGCGCAAGCGTCGAAGTTGGTCGCATCCCAGGAACTGCTGTGCCTGAGGTGCCACCAGCGTGCGCTCGAGGTCAGCCACCCCAGCGGTTTTGCGCCCGGACGCAAGCTGCCGGCGGAATATCCGCTCGATTGGAAAGGTGATCTGACCTGCAGCACCTGCCACTTGACACACGGCTGGGAACCCGGGCTGTTGCGCGGCAAAAAACGAGCAAAGGAGTTCTGCCTCGCCTGCCATGAGCAGGTGTTTTTCAGCAGAATGAAGGACGCAGGTACGTCGCTGGTAATATCAGGGCACTTGGACATCGGCCGCGGGCGCGGCACCGCGGACATCGATTCGCATTCCCTACATTGCCTTGGCTGCCACGCAGGCAGTCATTTGGGCGGTGGCGCTGTCAGCATAGGCCGGAATGGCATCCTACGCCACTCCAGCGGCTCGGCTCCCCACCCTATCGGTCGCAGCTATCGTGATGCGAGCAGAAAGGGCGGCTATCACCCGGAACATCTGCTGGCGCAAAAGAAGATCATGCTGTCGGATGGAAAGATCAGTTGCGTGTCCTGCCACGAAGCCTACAAGAAGGATCACGGCAGGCTGGTTGCGAGCTTGGATCGTTCGGCGCTGTGTCTTTCCTGCCACGCCAGATGAGCACTCCCGCCCCGAGCGCGACCCCTCGCCACGCTTACCGGCGCCGAGTGCATTACGTCGATAGGTCCATTCAGCGATGGCCGCTGGTGGCGGTGGTGACGCTGGAGGTGGCACTAGCGGCGGCATCGACCTGGCTCGCATACTGGCGCCTAGTTTACTTGATCGACGAGAGCGTGTATCGCGTGCATCTCACCCACACCGGTCCCACATTGATGCGCTTTGCGGAGGAAGGATTCGCGGTGCTGGGGTTATTCGCGGTGGTCAACGTGATTGCGTTGGCGGTTGCAGCGGGAATCTGGAGCTACCGCGAAAATCTAGTGCTGCAGGACTTTGCAGGGCTGATCGGGAAGACGCAGGAGCTCGATTTTTCCAATGACGCGCTAACGCAGCGCAAACGCGACGTGCTGGCGCTTGCCGCGGCCTGGAGAGCGCGGGAACGGACGCGTTTCGCTGCAATACGCGAGCAGGTGGCGAAACTGGAGGCTGCCGTGTCGGCTGACGCGACATCGCGGGACACCCGAAACGCGGTGGAGAGTCTGAACAAACTCTTGTCCTGAGGCAGCTGTGGTGCCTGCTGCGGCCAACGGCCACCGAGCGTCATGGATTGCTTGGCCTCGCAGCCGCAGGTAATATCGATGCGATATGGCAGCCACCACCATCGCGCAAAGCGCGTCCGTCTCGGTCATCGATTACCGCTGCAGCGCCGGGCCGGCGGACACGCCGTTCGTCGAGTGGCACTGCGGCTATTGCGTGTCCTACGTGCGCAAAGGCAGCTTCGGCTATCGCCTGCGGGGCGAAGCATACGAACTGGTGGCCGGATCGGTTCTGGTCGGTCATCCCGGCGACGAGTACACGTGCACGCATGACCACGTCTGCGGCGACGAGTGCCTGTCGTTCCAACTCGCGCCGGAACTGGTCGATACCCTGTCCGGCCGAAGCCGCGGCGAGCAACGCGGGATCTGGCGTACCGGCTGTGTGCCGCCGCTGCCCGAGTTGATGGTGCTGGGCGAACTCGCGCAGGCCGCCGCCGAGGGCAGGAACGAGGTCGCGCCCGAGGAGGCGGGCATGCTGTTCGCCGCCCGCTTCGTCGAAGTTGTTTCCGGGCGTAAGCCAAAATCGCCGGAAGTCACTGCGCGCGACCGCCGCCGCGCGGTGGAAGCGGCGCTGTGGATCGACGCGCACTCGTGCGAGAACATCGATCTCGCACTCGCCGCGGCAGAGACCGGCCTGAGCCCGTTTCATTTCCTGCGCTTGTTCACCAAAGCGTTGGGCGTGAGCCCGCACCAATACCTGGTTCGCTCGCGGCTACGCCACGCGGCGCGCCTGCTCGCCGGCGACGCGGGCGATGGGCGCGCGATCACCGATGTCGCGTTAGACGTCGGTTTCGCCGACCTCTCGAACTTCGTGCGCAGCTTCCATCGCGCGGCCGGAATCCCGCCGCTCGCCTTCCGCCGGGCGGTTCAAGGAAACAGCAAGATTTTCCAAGATCGGCTAGCCGCCTTTGCCTAACATGGGTTCCTTTTCGAAAGGAGCCCATCATGTACGACCATATCGGATTGAAGGTGAAGGACCTGGCTGCGAGCGTGCGTTTCTACGAGGGCGCGCTCGCGCCGCTGGGCCATGTGCTGTGCTCGCGCGATGACGCGGGCGCGGGCTTCGGCCCGAGGAATGCGCCGGCGCTGTGGCTATACCTCGCCAAACGCGTGGCAGGTTCCGGCGTGCACGTCGCGTTTGGCGCTGCCGATCGGGCCGCGGTCGATCGATTTCACCAGGCGGGCCTGAAAGCCGGTGGCCGCGACAACGGCGCGCCCGGACTGCGCGCCGACTACAGCCCGAGCTACTACGCCGCGTTCCTGCTCGATCCGGACGGCAACAACGTCGAGGCGGTGTGCCTGCGATAACCGGCCACACGATTCATTCGATACCGCCCTCTAGATTTGGTTGGATAAATCAAGAGGGCCGGCCACCGGCGGACTCCGCGGCGCGTCCCCAAAAGCGATCCGCGCCGAAGCCCGCGGTGAGCACAACGCCAAACGCCACCATGCTTGCCGCTACGATCCAGAATAGCCCGGTCAGCGTTCCGCCTAGGACTGCGATCCAGAACCAACCGCCTAGCGTCGCAACCAGCAATCGCGCAATGCCCGCAATGACCGGCCAGAGCATTCTTCCAGCGCCCTGGCTGGCGAAGTACAAGGCCATGCCAAGCCCATAAAATGCGTAGAACGGTGCCACTCTATGCAGGTAGGCTAGGCCGGCGCCGATCACCTCAGGGTCGCGACTGAATAGCGCCAGCCACACATCCGGCCTGATCGCCGCCAACAATCCGATGGCGCCAGAGGCGGCAGCCGAAAGCGCGCCGGCGATCCAGGCGATTCGACGCGCACGACCGATCTGGCCTGCGCCTACGTTTATGCCCACCATCGTCACCGAGGCGGTGCCGAGCGCGAACAGCAGCGGAATCAGCAGATAGTCGAGCCGGGAGGCAATTCCGTAACCCGCGATCGTGGCCGAACCAAAACCGCCGACGAGGCCGGTGGTGAGGACGACCGTGACATTTGCGAGCAGAGTGCCTATCGCTGAAAGCGTGCCGACCCCGAGGATGTCCTTGAGCAGGCGCCACTGGATGCGCGCGCCGGCCAATCGGACCGGCGCGCTGGGCGAGCGCAGGTACGCGAGCAGCGCCGTGGCGGCTGTCGCATAGTACAAGATCATTGCGACTCCCGCGCCAGCCACGCCAAGTGCCGGAACCGGTCCCGCGCCGAAGATCAGCAAGGGCGAAAGAATGAGCGTCATCAAGGCGCCAACCGCGGTCAGAATGGCCGGCACTCTCACGTTCCCGGCGCCGCGCAGCGCGGCCGCCAGCAGGTTCACCAGCCAGATTGGTATTGCGGCGCCAAAGACGAGCCTTGAATAGAGAAGCGCATTCGCGAGTGCCGCTCCCTCTCCGCCCAAGGCTGCGTAGAGCGCGCGCCCGCCCGCCAGGGCGGCAGCGCTGAAAATTCCGCCGAGCACGATCGCAACGAGCGCGGCGTGGGTGACCAGGGCGTCCGCGTCCTCCATGCGCCCGGCTCCAACGGCGCGCGCAATCGCCGAGGACACGCCGCCGCCGAAACCGCCGTTAGACATCATGGTCATGAGCATGAGCAAGGGGAACACAAGGGTCACTCCCGCAATCGCATCGGTACCGAGAAAGCCGACAAAGTAGGTTTCCGCGATGCTGACCAGCGTTTGCACCGCGAGCACGATCAGGATCGGCAGCGCGAGCCGCACAAGCTGCCTGGCGATGGGGCCTCGGAGCAAGGCACCGGGTTCGATGAGTCTGCCGGAACTGGCGGACGGGCTGTCTCCCAATCCGGCCGCGGCATCGCGCACGCGCACCCCCGTATTGGATTCAGGGGCGCAAGCGGAGCGGGCAGCGACAGCGGCCGCAGCCGCGCCGCTCGCGTTCATCTCGAGCTCGCGCCGATGAGCGGGCGATGGGGACCCCTTGTTCATGGTCGCGCGCCTGAGGCGGACGCCGGCGCCGCGGCCTGCGGCCTGGTATCGATTTTCGGCAACTCCACGCCGGCCTTGCCGGCATAAATGATGAATTTGAACGGATTGAACTCCTGATACTTCTCCATCAGTTTCAGGTAGCTCAGCCGCTCGGCTGCACGCAAGGGCTCGCTCTGGGGAAACCTGTCGCGGGTCCAGTCGAGCGCGCTCGCGGCGAGCTCAAATCTTCCATCCGCGATCATCCGCTGCGCCGCGCCGGCGAGCTGGCGCTCCGATACGTCCAGGTAGTCGATCAGGAGCGAGCCGCGGTCGGCGCGGCTCAAATGGTCGACGCCCTGCAGATCCGCCTGCCAATAGCCGACGTTCTGGTCGTAGATGCGGTTGATGACGTTTTCGCGCATCACGATATAGGGCATCTGGGCGTCGGGATCGCCCGCGACCAGTCCCGGGGGAATGAGATTCGCCTGGTGAATCGACGCCCGGTCGTCGCCACGGCGAATCGCAGCCACGACTTCAGTTTGCAGCCATGCGAGATGGAGCTTCAAATTGGCCAGCATGGACGGCGACGCGAACAGACGGGTCAGCGGCTCGTGACCATGCAACAGATGCAGCGGCTTCTCCCGCGCCACGATGTCGATTGCAGCCAGCAGTCCCGCGAGGTCTCCCTCTTCGACGAACGGGGCGCCGAGATAGGGCATGATGAAGTCGCCGACAAACATCACGCGCATATCGGGCACATTGATCAGCATGCCGTCTTGGGTCTCTCCGCCTTGAATCGGGATGAATTCGATCTTCGTGCCACCGATCTTCATCTCGGTCCGGCGCTCGATCGTAACTTCGGGTTTGAAATCCCGGATGTCGTCCAGTCTGAACCGGGTGCCGAAGAAGCGCTTGGAAAACAGGTCCGGAGCGTTGAGTTCGAGCGCGATCTCTTCCGCATAATTGCTGCGGGCATAGAACTTCGGGCGCGGATTGAGGGAGCGGAAGTATTTGTGGCCGCCGATGTGGTCCCAGTGCGCATGGGTCACCAGGACCGCGCTCAGCGCGGGCAGGTGCGGCGCGTACGCGCGCAGGGCCTCATAGGCGGTCTGCGCGGAATCGGGCCGCGTTCCCGCGTCGATGCCGATCAACTCGCGCCCGTCGTCCGAAACCACGAAGTAGTATTCGGTGAATTCGAAGCCGGAGAGGGCGTAGACTCTGCCCGGCACGATCTCGGCGATGCGTTGCGCAGAAAACGCATGTCCCGCGGCGACCTCCTCGGCAAAGGGCGTGGTGAGGGTGATCGGCTTGCCGAAGGCGGCATAGCCGCTTTGCCGCAGAAAGCGCCGGGCCTGTTGCTCCTCGGCGTCCTGCGCGCCGCCGTCCGAGTGGTGCAGCGCCGCGAGCTGGTAATAGACTTCCCGCAGCCAGCCGGGGTGCGGCGCCGTGCCGGCATGTTCGACGCACCAGGTGAGATCGGCTATCGCCTCCTGCTTCTGATTGAAAAAGCCGGGAAGCTGCGCGTAGACGACGCCCGACATCCAGTTCACGACGAAAATATCTCCTCCGGACAGGCGTTTGGCTTCCTCCAGGGTGGCTATGGTTTCCTTGACCCATCCGATGCGTTTCCAGAACGGCACTTCGCCCGCGTGCCCGGCGCGCAACAGGCCGATCGCGCCGAGATAGAGCGACTTCTGGCGATCCGTGAGGCGCGGTCCGAACTGTTGCAGCAGCGTCGACAAATACGCTATGCCTTCGCGCTGCAGGTTCGCGTTCGCGTACTGGGCCATCAGCAATAGCAGCAGTTGGGGATCCCGCGGCGGGCCGGCGGCATTGACCGCCTTGAAATATTCGAGTTCGGGCCGACTCCGGGCCGTAGCGGATCGGCCGTCGTTGCCTCCGGCGGCAAGCGCGCCCAACAGAACGCCGACAATCAGCAGCGCAGTTATCCAGCGAACAGCGGTCTTCATGATGGACTCTCCATGGGTTAGGTGGCACAAAAACCCGCAGTGACATGCAATTACGATAGTCACTATATAAAGAATAGTGACTTGCGACGATAATGTCAAGCTGTTATTCTTGCTGCATGGCCAAGTCATATGAACTGAAGGATTGTCCGGTTGCGCGCACGCTGGACATCATCGGCGAACGCTGGACGATATTGCTATTGCGGGATCTGTTGCTGCAGGGGCCGCGGCGCTTCCAGGATTTTCAGGAGTCGCTGGCCGGCGTTGCCCCGAATACCCTTTCGGCCCGGTTGAAAGTCCTGGAAGCGCGCGGTTTGATCGCCAGCCGGCTCTACAGCGAACATCCGCCCAGGCTCGAATATTATCTGACCGAAAAAGGAAAGAGCCTGGGTCCGGTGTTGAAGGCGCTGCGCGAATGGGGGCGGCGCCACAGCTGAACTACAGCCATAGAGCAGAATGCCGGTGCGACGATTTCGTCTCGGCAGGCGGGAACGCGCTCCCGTGCGCTACGGCGCAAGGCACGATCATAGGATTGGGGCGGGTTTGCGCAGCCGGCGCCGGACTCAGGCGTTACCCGGCCCCACCCAGTGCACGCTATCTGCGCGCCTGCAGCTGTCGGGGATCGTAGTAGAACTTCTCCTCGACGATACGATCCCCCTCCCAGCGCTGGTAGGCCAGCTCGTCCATTCGGGTCTTGGTGCCGTCACCGGCCTCGAACAGGAATACCCAGCGGATCACAACGTGGTCGCCATTGGCGAATACCGGACGCACGCATTCCGACGTGACCGATCGCGCCCGCGACAGAACCGCCTTTTCGTGCGCCACGAGCGCGTCGCGGCCCATCCGGGGCGGCAGCTCGTTCTCCTGCATCGATGCATGCGCTGCGTAGAACTCCTCGATTGCCTCGACATGGGCGTTTGACTCGACTTTCGCGATGAAGCATTGCAGTACTTCGGTGGACGGCATCGGAACTCCCGCGGCGTTTCGTGAAAAGGAGGGGTGGTCGAGTCAACGCCGCCGCCTGGTCTTGGCCGGCTTGTTGGCGCAAATGAGAGCTACCACCGCGTCTGCGGTTGCCTGCAGCGAGGCGCGCGCATCGCCGGCGCGCGCGCGCACGGCGAGGGTGTGCAGCACGCCGGTCGCGACCCGGGCGAGTAGCGCCGGATCCGCCGTCGCCTCCAGCTCGCCTTGTGCCTGCGCGTGGCGCAGGCGCGCCTCGAACGCGCGGTCGATGCCGCGCATTGCCGCGCCGAGCTTGGCGCGCACTTCGGCGTCGGCTACCGCCTCGGTGCCGGCGGTGCCGACCAGGAAGCAGCCGCGCGCGGGCTTGCCCTCGGGCAGGTACAGCGACAGCGCCCGCCGATACAGCGCGGAGAGCGCGTCCGCCAGGGGCTGATCGTAGCGCAGGGCTTGCTCCATCGCCTGTTCTCCGCCGGCGATGTAACGGTCGATGGTCATCAGGTAGAGGGCGCGTTTGTCGCCGAACGCGCCGTACAGGCTGGGCCGGTTCATGCCGGTCGCCGCCGAAAGCTGGTCCAGCGACGTGCCCGAAAAACCCGTGCGCCAGAACGCGTCCATCACCCGCGCCAGCGCCTGCTCGGGATCGTAGGCGCGCGGCCGGCCGCGGGGGTTCTTAGGCGCTTTGGGTTCTTTTTGTACCATTTCGAAATAAAATACTTGACTCGGGCTATTTTTGTTCACTATAGTACAAAAACCATCCAAATGGAGGAATCAAATATGAACCTGTACTTCGCCCCGCTCGCCTGTTCCCTCGCCACGCGCATCGCCCTGTACGAAGCCGGCGCCGAGGCGCAATATACCTGCGTCGATACCCACGCGCACCGCCTGCCCGACGGCACCGACTATTTCCGCATCGCGCCCATGGGTCAGGTGCCGCTGCTCGAAACCGACGAGGGCATGCGGCTCGTGGAAAATTCCGCGGTGCTGCAGTACGTTGCCGAACGCTATCCGCAGGCGCAGCTGGCACCGGCCGCGGGCCCGGAGCGCGCCCGGTTGCAACAATGGCTGGGTTTCATCGGCACCGAACTGCACAAGGCGATCTTCGTTCCGCTGCTCGATGCGAAAGCGCCGGCCGAGGTCAAGGCCTATGCGCGCGGAAAGGTCGGGCTGCGCATGGGTGCGTTGCAGACGCATCTCGCCGGGCGCGAATTTCTGCTCGATCGCTTCAGCGTCGCCGACGCCTACCTGACGACCGTGCTCAACTGGGCAGCGTATTCCGGCGTCGATCTGAAGGCTTGGCCTGCAGTGTTCGAGTACCACCAGCGCCAGCTCAAGCGCCCCAGCATCGCCAGGGCGGTCGGCGAGGAATACGCGCTGTACCAGGATGAGCAGGCGCGGCGCGCCCGGGCCGCGTAGGGCGAACGCGATGAGAGCCGCCTGGACCACAGCGGCGCGGTCCTGGGCTGCGCCATCACCGACGCCGCGTTCGTATCGTTCCACGGCGCGCCGACGCGTGGTGCCCAGTTGATTGGCACTCCGATCGCCGCGCAGGCCCGGAGGTTCGAGGCTAGACCCAGTCCCTGGCGACGAGGAAATCGCGGTACAGTTTGGCCTCGGCGCTGCCGGGCTCCGGCTTCCATTCGTAGCGCCATTTCACCAACGGCGGCAGCGACATCAGGATCGCTTCGGTGCGTCCGCCCGACTGCAGGCCGAACAGGGTGCCGCGGTCGTACACCAGATTGAATTCGACGTAGCGCCCGCGGCGGTAGGCCTGGAAGTCGCGCTCGCGCTCGCCGTACGGCGTGTCCCTGCGACGTGCAATGATCGGTTCGTAGGCTGGTAGGAAATGATCGCCCACGCTCTGCGTCAAGGCGAAGCAGGCGTCGAAGTCGGGCTGGTTCAGGTCGTCGAAAAAAATGCCGCCGATGCCGCGCGGCTCGTTCCGGTGCTTGAGGAAGAAATAGCGGTCGCACCAGGCTTTGAACTGCGGATGACGCTCGGCGCCGAACGGGTCCAGCGCGAGCTTGCAGCTGCGGTGGAAATGCTGCGCGTCCTCGGCGTAGCCGTAGTACGGCGTCAGATCCATGCCGCCGCCGAACCACCAGGCGGGTGCCGCGCCCTCCTTGGTCGCGACGAAAAAACGCACGTTCATGTGCACCGTTGGGCAATAGGGATTGCGCGGGTGCAACACCAGCGACACGCCCGTGGCTTCCCAGGCGCGGCCGGCCAGTTCCGGGCGGGAGGCGGAGGCCGACGGCGGCAGGCCGGCGCCCTGCACGTGCGAATAATTGACCCCGCCGCGCTCGAACAGTTCGCCTTCCTCGATGATGCGGCTGATGCCCCCTCCGCCTTGCGGCCGATCCCAGCGCTCTTCCCTGAACGGTGTGCCGTCTAGGCTCTCAAGCGCCGCAACGATGCGTTGTTGCAGGGCGAGCAGGTAGTCTTTGACGGCTGAGGATTCCATGGCTTATCAGTGTACGCAAAGCAACGCGGATTTTAGCAGTCTGGAACAGGGGATAACTGCCCCAGTCTGCACAGCTCGCGCCGCGACGCGACTGGCTATTGCTTTCTTAGGGGTATGGCGCGATGCCCTATGTCGCGGCGGAACTGCATGCCCTCGAAGCGTATGCCTTCGGCCGCCTGATAGGCCCGCTGCTGCGCCATTTTGACGCTGTCGCCCAGCGCGGTCACGCACAGCACCCGCCCGCCACTCACGACCACCTGGTCGCCCTCGAGCGTGGTGCCGGCGTGAAACACCATGCAGTCGTCAACGCGTTCGGTATGTCTGGCGAGGCCGGTGATGACGGCGCCTTTCTTCGGCGCATCCGGATAATTGGCGGCCGCGAGCACCACACCTAGGGCCGTGCGCCGGTCCCATTCGATCTCGGCCTGGTCGAGGGCACCGGCGCAGGCGAGTTCGAACACTTCGAACAGGTCGGACTTCAGCCGCAGCATGATCGGTTGGGTTTCCGGGTCGCCCATGCGGCAATTGAATTCCAGCGTCTTCGCATTGCCCTTTGCGTCTATCATCAGTCCGGCATAGAGAAAACCGCTGAAGGTAATGCCGTCGCTGGCCATACCCTGGATCGTGGGCAGGATGATCTCGCGCATCACCTGCGCGTGCAGTCCCGGCGTCACCACCGGCGCCGGCGAATAGGCCCCCATGCCGCCGGTATTGGGGCCGGCATCATTGTCCTTCAGGCGCTTGTGGTCCTGGCTGGTGGCGAGCGCGAGCACGTGCTCGCCGTCGCTCATGACAATGAAGCTCGCTTCTTCGCCGGCGAGGAATTCCTCGATCACCACGCGCGCCCCGGCATCGCCCATCTTGTTGTCGATGAGCATCATGTCGACTGCGTCATGCGCTTCCTTTACGGTCATCGCGACGACCACGCCCTTGCCCGCCGCCAGGCCGTCGGCCTTGATCACGATGGGCGCGCCCTGCGCATCGATATAGGCGTGTGCCGCTCGTGCATCGCTGAAGGTGGCGAAGGCGGCGCTGGGGATGCAGTGGCGCTGCATGAATTGTTTGGCGAAATCCTTCGAGCTTTCCAGTTGCGCCGCGGCGCGGGTCGGGCCGAAAATTTTCAACCCTTTGGCGCGAAACAGGTCAACCACGCCTGCGGCCAGCGGCGCTTCCGGGCCGACCACGGTGAGATGCACCGCGTGCTGCTGCGCGAACTCCGCCAGCGCGCCGCTGTCGGTGATGGGGACGTTCTCCAGGCCCGGTTCCAGCGCCGTGCCCGCGTTGCCCGGCGCGACATAGACCATCTGCACCCGCGGGCACTGCGCGAGCTTCCACGCCAGGGCGTGCTCGCGCCCGCCCGAGCCGATCACCAAAAGTTTCACCCGGGTGGCCTAGTGCCTGAAGTGGCGATGGCCGGTGTAGACCATGATCAAGCCGAGTTCATCCGCTGCGGCGACCACTTCTTCGTCGCGCATGCTGCCGCCGGGCTGAATGATGGCCTTCGCCCCCGCCGCGGCGACTACATCCACACCGTCGCGGAACGGGAAGAACGCGTCCGAGGCCACGAACGAGCCTGCGAGCGACAAACCGGCGTTCTTGGCCTTGATCGCCGCGATGCGCGCGCTGTCGACGCGGCTCATCTGGCCCGCGCCCACACCCAAGGTCTGGCCGCTGCCGCAAAACACGATGGCATTGGACTTGACGAACTTGGCCACGCGCCAGGCGAACAGCAGGTCGCGCAGTTCACCTTCACCCGGCTTCTTCTTGCTGACGACGCGCAGTTCGGCTGCCGTGACATTCTTCGCGTCCGGTGTCTGCACCAGCAAACCGCCGCCGACACGCTTGAAGTCGTAGCGGTTGCCGCCGGCTGCGATGGCGACCTCGAGCACGCGCACGTTGGTCTTGGATTCGAGCAACTTGCGTGCGGCGGCCTCATAGCCCGGCGCGATTAACACTTCGACAAACTGTTTACCAACGGCTTCGGCGGTGGCGGCATCGACCGGCCGGTTGAAGGCGATGATGCCGCCGAAGGCCGAGGTCGGATCGGTCTGAAACGCGCGCTGGTAGGCCGCAAGCACCGTATCGCCGATGGCGACGCCGCAGGGATTGGCATGCTTGACGATGACGCAGGCGGGCTCGGTGAAGGTCTTGACGCATTCCCAGGCCGCGTCGGCATCGCCGACATTGTTGTAGGAGAGTTCCTTGCCCTGCAATTGCGTGTAGCTGGCGAGGCTGCCCGGCGCGGGCTCGAGGTCGCGATAGAACGCTGCGCTTTGGTGCGGGTTCTCGCCGTAGCGCATCTCCTGCACCTTGGCGAATTGCAGCGTCAGCCGGTCCGGGTAGTCGCGGCTCTTGTGCTTGGCGTCGAGGCCGGTCAAATAATTGCTGATTGCCGCGTCATAGGCGGCGGTGTGGGTGAACACCTTCTTCGCGAATTCAAACCGTGTCGCCGGGCTGACCTTGCACTCATTTCTTTGCAGCTCATCGAGCAGCGCCGGGTAATCGGCCGGATCGACCACGACGACGACGCCGGTGTGGTTCTTGGCCGCCGAGCGCAGCATGGTGGGGCCGCCGATGTCGATGTTTTCGATCGCTTCGGCCAGGGTGCAGCCGGGTCTGGCTATGGTTTGAGTGAAAGGGTAGAGATTGACCACGACCAGGTCGATGGGCTCGATCCCCGCGTCCTTGATCGCCGCCATGTGTTCCGGCACGTCGCGCCGCGCAAGCAGCCCGCCGTGAATCATGGGGTGCAAGGTCTTCAATCGGCCGTCGAGCATTTCCGGATAGCCGGTGTATTCGGCCACTTCAGTGACGGCAATGCCGTTTTGCGCGAGCAGCTTCGCCGTGCCGCCGGTAGAGAGGATGGAGACTTTCATCTGCGCCAGCGCGCGCGCCAACTCCAGCACGCCGGTTTTGTCGGAGACGCTGATCAGGGCTTGTTTGACGTGGATGCTCATGGTTTCGTGGAGACTTTCTACGTTAGTGACACGGGACAAACGGGAAGGCGCGCGGCGAATTGCGGATACGCGACACGGTATTGCGTTCACGCACCTCAATCCACCCGCATCAGACCTTGATTTTCAAGAACTCGATCTTTTTGCGCAGGGTGTTGCGGTTGATGCCCAGCCACTTGGCGGCCACCGTCTGATTGCCCTCGGCATAGTTCAACACCACCTCGATCATGGGCTTTTCGACATTCTTCAGCACCATCTCGTAGACGGTGCGCGGACGCTCCCCGTCCAGATCCTTGAAATATTTCTCCAGGGACTTGCGTACGCATTCGGCGATTTCACTGGCGCGCGGCGTCATGCTGCCAACTCCTCCTCCTCATAGCGCAAATGTTCGTATTGTTGCGCCAGTTGTTCAAAAAACCGGTTCACCGCGGACAGTTGCTCTTCTATAGTCGGCAACTGGTTCATCGCATGGCGGAAGCTGGCCGAGCCGGCCAGCCCCCTGGTGTACCAGGAAATGTGCTTGCGCGCGATCTTGACGCCGGTGTCGACGCCGTAGAACGCGTACAGGTCGTACAGGTGCGCAATCAGCACCTGATGGATCTCGGTTACCAGCGGCGGCGGCATCTGCACTCCCGTCTTCAGGTAATACTCGATCTCGCGAAAAATCCACGGCCGGCCCTGCGCCGCGCGTCCGATCATGATGCCGTCGGCGCCGGTGTAGTCGAGCACATACTTGGCTTTCTGCGGCGTGTTGATGTCGCCGTTTGCGACTACCGGCAGGCGCGTGGCGCGCTTGACTTCGGCGATGGTGTCGTATTCGGCGTGGCCGGTATAGCCGCAGGCGCGCGTGCGGCCGTGGATCGACAGCATCTGGATGCCGCTTTCCTCCGCGATGCGCGCAACCGTCAGGGCGTTCTTGTTCTGCTGATCCCAACCGGTTCTGAACTTGAGGGTCACCGGCACCTCGACCGCCTTGACCACTGCCGCAAGGATGCGTGCTACCAGCAGTTCGTCTTTCAGCAGCGCCGAGCCGGCCATGACATTGCATATTTTCTTCGCCGGGCAGCCCATGTTGATATCGATGATCTGCGCGCCCTCGACGACGTTGTAGCGGGCGGCGTCGGCCATCATCTCCGGGTCGGCGCCGGCGATCTGCACCGATATCGGATAGACCTCGCCTTCGTGGTTGGCGCGGCGTCGGGTCTTTGCGCTGCCCCATAGCAGGGAATTGGACGCAACCATTTCCGACACTGCCATGCCGGCGCCGAACTTCTTGCACAATTGGCGGAACGGACGGTCCGTAACCCCGGCCATCGGCGCAACGAACAGATTGTTGCGCAGCACGTGGGGTCCAATTCTCATTACGTTTTTAAAAGTATTTTGCCGAAAGGGAGGCAATTCTATACCCAATCGCAAGCGAATAAAAATCGAATTAGTCACACTTTGAAGGTAATACTTTAAGTTGCGCTATGTGTCGTATCAAGGCAGTGCGCGCGCGCCATAAATCATACGCCGCGCGACGAAGCGGCGCGCGAGCGGCGTCAGATCCAGGGCGAGCAGCCCGGCGCCGCGCCCGAGCATGAGCAATGGATTGGAGTTGGAGAACAGGCCGACCAGACCGTCGGTGAATTGGATTCCTGCGCGCCGGTCCAATGCGCGCGCGCGGTGATAGTGAGCGCAGAAACGCTCGCTGCCCGGCTCGCCCGAAGCGCGCACCATGCGCGCGAGTTCCCAGGCATCGCGCAGACCGAGGTTGAAGCCCTGCCCGGCCACCGGGTGCAGGGTTTGCGCCGCATTGCCTACGCTCAGGCTGTGCGGCCAGGTTTCTTCTTGCCCGTAGCGCAGCGCCAGCGGAAAGCTGGCGCGATCGCCCGCAGCGGTGAATGCGCCGAGTCGGTCGCCGAAGGCGTCATGCAATTGTGCGAGAAATTCCGGGGTGGCGAGCGCGCATAGGCGCGCCGCACGCTCCGGGCCGGCGGTCCATACCAGACTATAGTCCGGGCCGTAGGGCAGCAAGGCGAGAGGACCCTCGGGTGTGAATCGCTCCCAAGCCCGGCCCTGATGTGCTTGCGCGGTCCTGACCGTAGCAACCACGGCGGTCTGGCGGTAGTCCTTGTGATAGGCAGGCGCGGCGCGCCCGTCACCGACGCGCGCGCCGTCGGCAAATACCGTGAGGCGCGGAGCAAACGCGAGGACTTCATCTCGCGTCTCGACCAGCGCTGTGCCGCCGTCGAATCCGGTGAGCCTTGCACCGAAGATCCTTTTTCCTGAGCAAGGTACGGCGAGCAGGCTGTGCAACAAGTCGTCGTAGCCCACCACGTAGCCCAGCGCGGGAACGCCGCAATCTGCGGCGCGTATCAGCGTGCGGCCGAATCCGCCCTGCTGCGATACGTGGACGGTTGCGATCGCTGTCGCCGCGAGTCCGGACCAGGCATTCAAGCGCGCGAGTATCAGTCGGCTGGAATAGGATAAGGCGATCGCGCGCGCATCGCCGGCCTTGGTGCTGCCCGCACGACCGGCATCGACACTGCGCGCAGCGCCGGACTCGGCACCACGTGCCTCGGTGAGAACGACCGTAAGGCCGCTCCCTTGCAGCGCCAGGGCCAGTGCCGCGCCCACCGGGCCGCCGCCAGCTATCAGTATGTCTATCGGTTCAGGCGTCATCGCGGAACGAACGGCGCATCGCCTCAGCCGCTGCCTACCAGTGCTTCGATCGCGGCGATGCTCTTGGGCGTTGCGGCGGTGATGACTTCGCAGCCGTTCGCCGTCACCAGCACGTCGTCCTCGATGCGCACGCCGATGTTCCAGTACGCCTTGGGCACGTCGTCGGCGGCGTGGATGTAGCAGCCGGGTTCGACCGTGAGCGTCATGCCTGCGGCGAGCGGCCGCCATTTGCCGGCCAGCTTGTATTCGCCGGCGTCGTGCACGTCCAGGCCGAGCCAGTGGCCGGTGCGGTGCATGTAGAAACGCTTGTAATCGCCCGCTTCGATCACCTGGTCCAGGCTGCCCTGGCACAGGCCGAAATCGATCATGCCCTGCGCCAGCACGCGCACCGCCGTTTCGTGCGGCGCGTCCCAGGCGACGCCCGGCCCGGTGGCGGCGATGGCGGCGGCTTGCGCGGCGAGCACCAGTTGATAAATATCTTTCTGCGCACCGCTGAATTTTCCGTTGACCGGATAGGTGCGCGTAATGTCGGATGCGTAGCCGTCGAGCTCGCAGCCGGCATCGATCAGCAGCAGCGTGCCGTCGTCCAGTCGCGCGCTGTTGTCGCTGTAATGGAGCACGCAGGCATTGGCGCCGCCGGCGACGATAGGCCAGTAGGCAGGAAATTGGGCGCCGTGGCGGCGGAATTCGTACAGCAGCTCGGCTTCGATTTCGAATTCCATCCTGCCTGCCCGGGTAGCGCGCATCGCGCGTTCGTGGGCCTTGGCCGAGATCGCGGCCGCGCGGCGCATGAGAGCAAGTTCGTGTTCGTCCTTCATCAGGCGCATCTCGTCGAGCAGGAAGCGGATGTCGTGAATCTCCTGCGGTGCGCTGATACCGACCCGGCTTTGTGCGCGCACCTGATTCAGCCAGCGCATGATGCGCGCATCCCAGTCCGCGTCTGCACCCGGCGCGTAATAGAGCGCCGGCTGATTGGCCATCAGCGCGGGCAGCTTTCCCTCGAGCTCGGCAATCGGGTAGGCGGCACCGATGCCGAACGTTTCATTCGCGGCGGCCGGGCCGTAACGGAAACCTTCCCAGATTTCCCGCTCCAGGTTCTTGTCGCGGCAGAACAGGATGCTTTGCGGTTCCGCGCCGGCGACCAGCACCAGCACCGCGTCCGGCTCTTGGAACCCGCACAGGTAGTAAAAATAACTGTCGAAACGATAGAGGTAGGCGCTGTCGCGGTTGCGCAAACGCTCGGGCGCAGTGGGAACGATGGCGATGCCGCGCTGCATCTGCGCGAGCAGACTGGCGCGGCGTTTGGCGTACAGTTGAATGTCGGTCATCAGAGGTGCTTCCCAGGCTAATTCTATTGTAACCCCGGCTTAGATAGATGCGCGGCTGCCGCGCAGCTCCGCATCCAATGCCTGCAGGCGCTCGGCGGTGCCGATGTCGTGCCAGCGGCCGCGATAATGCTCGCCCGATACCCGGTCGGCTGCCATCGCTTTTCGCAGCAGCGGCGCCAGTGGAACTTTCGCCCTGGAAGGAATGCCGCTGAACAGGCGCGGCGCATAGATGCCGATGCCGCTGAACGTGAGCATGGGTGATCCGCTTTCACGCACGCGTCCCGCAGCGAGGGCGAAGTCGCCGTGCGGGTGCTGCGCCGGGTTGTCCACCAGAACCAGATGCGCAAGTCCGTCGCCGAGCCGAAATCCCGACAGCGCGGAGAAGTCGTAATCGGTGTAGACGTCGGCGTTGATCACCATAAACGGCTCTGATCCGAGCAAGGGCATGGCCGCCGCGATCCCGCCCCCGGTCTCCAGCGCTTCGCTCTCCGGCGAGTAACGGATGGCAAGCTCGAACTTCGACCCGTCTCCGAGCTCGGCTTCGATCATGGCTCCCAGGTGGGCGTGATTGATCACGATATCGGTGAAGCCGGCGCGGGCCAGTTTCTGCAGATGCAAGACGATGAGCGGTTTGCCGCCCACTTCCAGCAGCGACTTGGGCTTGGTGTCGGTGAGCGGACGCAACCTCACGCCGCGGCCGGCGGCCAGAATCATTACCTTCATGGAAACACGTTTCCTTTCGCTGCCTGCGCATTCTCGACTTCATCGAAAAAATGTGCCAGCGGTGTGAGCGCATTGTAGCGTCCGCAGACGGCACGCACGTAGTGCACGAAGCGCGGCGCGTCCGCCACATAGCCCGGTTTGCCGTCACGGTAATGGATGCGTGCGAAAACGCCCAGCACTTTCAGGTGGCGCTGCAGGCCCATCCATTCCAGGTCGCGGTAAAAATCGCCGAAGTCGGTGCTCACCGGCAGTCCGGCGCGGCGCGCCTGGTCCCAGTAGCGCACGACCCAGTCGAGCGCGCGTTCCTCTTCCCAGCTAATGAACGCGTCGCGCACCAGCGATGCCACGTCGTAGCTTATCGGACCGTAGACCGCATCCTGGAAATCCAGAATCCCCGGGTTGGGTTCCGACAGCATCAGATTGCGCGGCATGTAGTCGCGATGCACATAGACCTGCGGCTGCGCCAGATTGCGCTCCAGTATCAAGGCGAACATGCGCTCCAATACCTGATGCTGTCCGGGCGACAGGACGAGACTCAAGTGGCGCGCCAGATACCACTCGGGAAACAGCTCGAGCTCGCGCCGCAGCAAAGCGCGATCGTAGGGGGGCAGCACCTGCGGCCGGCTGGCGAGCTGCCAGGCGATGAGCGCATCGGTGGCGTCGCGAAACAGCGCGTCCGCACGCGTATCGTCTTCCCTTAGCGCGTCCAGGTAAGTGCTGCGGCCGAGATCGGTGAGCAGCAGGAAGCCCTGGCGAAGATCCTGCGCCAGCACCGCCGGCGCGTTGAGCCCGGCCGCGCGCAGGAGACTCGCCACCTGGATGAACGGCCCGCAATTTTCCCTCTGCGGCGGCGCATCCATGACAATGCGGGTTTCGCTGCGGCCGGCAAAACTGACGCGGAAATAGCGGCGGAAGCTGGCATCGGCTGAAGCCGGTTCGATTTCCCATCGATCCTCCGGGAAAAGCGTAAGCAGCCACGCTGTCAGCGCCTGTGTCCTCTCCAAATCGGGTTCCGATTGCCATTAGTGTGAAAGTGTGCGATTTTAGCATCCAAAAACGCACGCCTTATCTTATCCACCATGAAGTCCCCGATGCGCCAGATTGCGCCCGCTTTGCTCCTGCTTTGTTGCGCTGCGGCTGCCGAAGGGCAGGAGCCCGGGCTAAGGCCGCCATCCGCGGGTCGATCCGCCACTGTGGGCGGGCCGGTCACGATCTTCGCCGACCGGATGGAGGGCTATGCCAACCAGGAAGCCAGCGCCAGCGGCAATGCCGAACTGCGCCAGGGCAATGTCAGCATCAATGCCGATCGCCTGCTCTACCAATACGCCACTGACGAAGTGCAGGCGAGCGGCGGCGTGCGCATCTCGCGGGACGGCAATCGCATGAGCGGCACCGGGCTGCGCCTGCGCGTGAGGGATAACATCGGCCAATTCGACCATGCCGACTATGAATTTTCCCTGCGCAGACGCGCCGGATATGCCCCGGTGCGCGCGCGCGGCAGCGCCGACGTCATCAAACTTCAAGGCAATGACAAATATCACCTCGAGAACGCGACCCTTACAACTTGCGGACCTGGCAACAACGACTGGTATCTGAAGGTCGGTGAACTCGACCTCGACATGACGCGCGATTTGGGTGTGGCGCGCCGGGGCAAGCTGGTGTTCAAGGACACGCCCATCGTCTACCTGCCGTGGGCAGATTTTTCCCTGCACAACCAGCGCAAGACCGGATTCCTGCCCCCCACCATGGGCAGCAGCGGCAAGAGCGGAGTGGAAATCAGCACGCCCTACTACGTGAACCTTGCGCCCAACCGGGATCTGACCATCGCGCCGCGCGAATTCTCCAAGCGCGGGCTGCAAATGACCGCGCAGTTTCGCTATATTGACCTTGGCTACGACGGCGATGCGCGCTTCGAGCGTATGGGCAACGACCGGGTGAGAAATATCAGCCGCTTCGCCACGACCATTCAGCACAACCAGAGGTTCAGCAGCAACCTGACCGGTTACCTCAATATCAACAAGGTTTCCGACGACGACTATTTCCGCGACCTCTCGAGCCGCATCAACATCACCTCGCAAACCACGCTGCCGCGCGACGGCATGCTGAATTACAACGGCGGCTGGTGGACCGCAAGTGCGAGGGCGCAGCGTTTCCAGACTCTGCAGGATCCGCTCAATCCGATCGTCGAACCTTACGGCCGCATGCCGCAGTTCACGCTGACTGCGGCCCGCCAATACGTCGGTGGTGTCGACTTGGCGCTCAACAGCGAGTTCGTCAAGTTCTACCATCCCACCAGCGTCATCGGCAGCCGCGTAACCGTGTACCCCAGCGCCAGCCTGCCGCTGATAGCGCCCGGCGGCTATTTCACGCCCAAACTCGGCTTTCATTCCACCGGCTACACCTTGGCACGCAATCCGATCGGCACACCGGAAACGATGCAGCGTGTGCTGCCCATCGCCAGCCTCGACAGCGGCCTTACGTTCGAGCGCGACACTGCGTTCCTGGGGCAGAATTTCCGCCAGACGCTGGAGCCGCGGTTCTTCTACCTGAATGTTCCGTTTCGCGACCAGACGCGGATACCGTTGTTCGATACCGGTCTCGCCGATTTCAATTATGCGCAGGTATTCTCTGAAAACCTGTTCAACGGCGGCGATCGAATCGCAGACGCGAACCAACTGACGATCGCGGCGACCTCGCGGATCCTGTCGCCGACGAGCGGCCAGGAGGTGCTCAAAGCGACCGTCGGTCAGCGCCATTATTTCCAGAACCAACAGGTGGCGCTGAACGACCTTACGCCCACGCGCACCGACAAGACCTCGGATTTCCTGGCCGCGCTGAGCGGGCGCGTCAGCCGCAATTGGAGCCTGGACAGCGCGCTGCAGTTCAATCCGCATCGCAATTTTTTCGAACGCCTGGGGCTGGGTGCCCGCTATCAGCCGGAGATTGCGAAGACGCTCAACCTCGGCTATCGCTTTACGCGCGATGCGCTCAATCAGATCGACATCTCGGCACAGTGGCCGCTGGGCGGCGGCTGGTCAGGCGTGGGACGTTACAACTACTCCCTGCGCGACAACCGTCTGGTCGAAAGTCTGGGTGGTTTCGAATATAATGCGGGCTGCTGGATTGGCCGGATCGTATTGCAGCGCTTTGCGGCCGCCACCGGAAACTTTACCAGCGCGGTGTTCGTGCAGCTGGAGTTGAACGGATTTTCTCGCATCGGGTCCAATCCGCTGGAGACGCTGAAGCGCAACATCCCCGGTTATGGCCGTCTCAACCAGACCCTCCCGGATTCGCGGCCGTTCGATTTTTACGAGTAATAAAATGCGAAATTCTTTTCCTAGGGCACTTGCCTGGCTTGCAGGCGCCGTGCTGGCGCTGTGTGCCGACGGTCTTCTGGCGCAGGCGGCCTCGTCCAATACGATAGTTGCGGTGGACCGGATCTTCGCCGTGGTCAACAACGAGGTGATCACCGGCCGCGAGGTCGACTCGAGGGTGAAGGCGGTGACGCAGCAGCTGGGCCAGCAAGGTACGCCCCTGCCTCCGGCAGACGTGCTCCAAAAGCAGGTTCTGGAGCGCATGATCATGGAGCGACTTCAAATCCAGTTGGCCAAGGAAACCGCGCTGCGCGTGGATGATCTGCAACTGGATCGGACCGTCGCCCGCGTTGCCGAGACCAACAAGATGTCGCTCACCGATTTTCGCCGCGCCCTGGAGCGCGATGGAATTCAGTTTGAAAAGTTCCGCGAGGAGATTCGCAGCGAAATCATGCTGTCGCGATTGCGCGAGCGCGAGGTGGACGGCAAGATCACGATAAGCGACAACGAAATCGATTATTTTCTAAGCCAGCAGGGCGCGCCGCAAACTGCATCGAGCGAGTACAACCTGGCGCACATATTGCTGCGGCTACCGGATCAGGCAAGCCCGGAGCAGGTCGACAAACAGCGCGCGCGCGCTGAAGAAATCCTGACGCAGCTGCGTGCGGGTGGCGATTTTGCCAAGCTGGCCGTGAGTTTTTCCGATGCCTCTGACGCGCTGCAAGGCGGTGCGATGGGCTGGAGAGCGCGCGACCGGCTGCCGGAATTGTACGCTCAGGCACTCGATGCAATGAAGCCGGGCGAGTTATCCGGCGTGCTGCGCAGCCCGGCCGGATTTCACCTGATCAAGCTCCTCGAGCTGCGCGGCAGCGGCGCTCCGGTGCTGGTGGAGCAAACGCATGCGCGGCACATACTGGTGAAGACCAACGAGATCGTGTCCGAGGCCGACGCCAAACGCAAGCTCACCAACCTGCGCGAGCGCATCATCACCGGCGCCGATTTTGGCGAGTTGGCCAAGCTCAATTCCGACGATTCGTCGGCCGTCAACGGCGGCGACCTGGGGTGGCTTTACCAGGGGGATACCGTGCCTGAATTCGAGCAGATGATGAATAGCCTCAAGATGCGCGAGGTGAGCGAGGCCTTCAAGACGCCGTTTGGCTGGCATTTGATGCAGGTTCTGGAGCGGCGCAAGGCCGATGTTTCCGGCGAGCGCAAGCGCATGGAGGCGCGCCAGATCCTGCGCGAGCGCAAAGCCGACGAGGCTTACCAGGAGTGGCTGCGCCAGTTGCGCGACCGTGCTTTCGTGGAGTATCGGCTGGAGGAACGGTGAGCCTGGGAACATCAGGCGGGTCGCTGTTGCGCAAATGAACCGGCTCCCGGTCATTGCGATCACCTCCGGTGAGCCCGCAGGCATAGGCCCGGACATTTGTCTGGCGCAGGCACTGCGCGGCCTGCATTGCCGCGCCGTCGTTCTCGCTGACCGCGAACTTCTCGCCGCGCGCGCAGTGCAACTCGGCCTGAACCTGCGACTGCGTGAATTCGAACCGGCGCTTACTCCCGCGGCCGATGAGCTGGAAGTACTGCACGTGCCGCTCGCCGCGCCCGTGACCGCGGGCAGACTGGATCCCGCCAACAGCGCCTACGTACTGGCCTTGCTCGATCGCGCCACGGCAGGCTGCATGAACGCGAACTTTGCGGCGATGGTGACGGCGCCGGTGCACAAGGGCACGATCAACGATGCCGGTATCGCATTTACCGGACACACCGAATATCTTGCCCGGCTGACCTCCACGCCGCGTGTGGTCATGATGCTTGCCGGCGGCGGGCTGCGCATCGCCCTGGCCACTACTCACATGGCGCTCGCGGAGGTGGCGGGCGCGATTACGCGCGCCAGTCTCGAAACCACTTTGCGGATTTTGCACCAGGCGCTGCAGCGGCGTTTCGGCATGAGGGCACCGCGTATCCTGGTCGCAGGACTGAATCCGCACGCTGGCGAGAGTGGTCACCTCGGCCGCGAAGAGATCGATGTCATTTCACCGGTGCTCGACAAGCTGCGCGGGGAGGGCATGCGCCTGCACGGACCTTTGCCTGCCGATACCTTGTTTACGCCGCAGGTGCTCGCCGCAGGCGATTGCGTCCTGGCGATGTTTCACGACCAGGGGCTGCCGGTGCTCAAATACGCGAGCTTCGGCAAGGGCGTGAACATTACGCTCGGATTACCCGTCGTGCGCACTTCGGTCGATCACGGTACGGCGCTGGAATTGGCTGGCTCCGGCAAGGCCGATTCGGGCAGCCTGGTGGCCGCGATCAATATGGCGCTGGAGATGGTGCGAGCTTCTGGTTGAAATGAAGCATACCCCGCGCAAGCGGTTTGGTCAGCACTTCCTGACCGACCAGGCGGTGATCGCCGACATCGTCGCCGCGATCCGGCCGCTGGCGGACGACGCGATGCTGGAGATCGGTCCCGGGCTGGGTGCGCTCACCGCGCCGCTCGGCGCGATTTTGCGCCATCTGCATGTGATCGAGATCGACCGCGATATCGTCGCGCGCCTGCAAACTGCCTACGCGCCGGAGCGCCTCACGGTGCATACGGGCGATGTGCTCGAATTCGACTTTTCCGCGTTACCGCCCAAGCTGCGGGTGGTCGGCAACCTGCCGTACAACATCTCCACGCCGCTCCTGTTCCACCTGGCGCGCTACGCCGAGCGCATCCAAGACATGCATTTCATGCTGCAAAAAGAGGTGGTCGAGCGCATGGTCGCGCCCCCCGGTGGAGGCGAATACGGCCGTTTGTCGGTGATGCTGCAGTATCGCTTCGATATGGAGTTGCTGTTCGAGGTGGCCCCCCACGCTTTTTCGCCGCCGCCGAAGGTCGATTCTGCGGTGGTGCGCATGCTGCCGCGCCCGCCGGCGCAGCTGAACGCGGTGACCGAGGCCGCTCTGTCGCAAGTGGTGCGGCGTGCTTTTTCGCAGCGGCGCAAGACCTTGCGCAATGCCCTCGCCGGGCTGCTCGAGAGCGAGGACTATGCCGCTCTGGGGATCGCGCCTGGCTTGCGCGCCGAGAACCTGGCGGTCGGCGATTTTGTGGCGATTGGCAACTATGTGGCGGAAAAACGGAAATTGACGTCGATTTGATATTCACAAAATAGCCTGCGGCTGGCACAATAAGCCTCTTTGCCGTATTCGAACAGGCGGTTTCGGAATAGCTGAAACAATGCCTGAATTAAGGGAGGATTGGGGGCCGGGGTGGGGAGGGACCCTTCCGTTGGCATTCGGATCCCCTTTTTCGCAACGGTTTCCAAGTTTCCATAGCGGAGAATATATGGGCCTGCTAGATGACCTGAAAAAACAGGCAGACATGGTGAAAAGCCAGCAACTTTCCCAGCAATCGATGCTGCAGGAAAGCATCAAACTGGTCGAAGCCAAGATGAGCCAGACATTCCTTTACCTGAACGATCTGCTCAAGCAGTTGGCGGTGCTCAGGCCGGCCAACCCGACGGCCTATTCGATACCGGGCATCGGCGACTTCCAGAATCTGGGATTTAGCGAGTCGTTTATCGATTATCGCAAGAAGAAGATCGGCGACAAGGACTACTTCGATGTCATCACTTTCTTCATCAAATGGTCATCGCCCGCCAGCCTCAGCCTCGAACGCGACATGCCCGCCACGATACAAAAGGTTCGCGATGCGCTGTGGAGCTTCAGCCTGAAATTCACGGAAGAGGAGATCAAGAAACCCGGCGGCGGATTCCAGAAGACGAAATTTACGGTGCCCAACACCATCACCTGCGACATCACGATCACGGCCGATCATGACAACGCCCGGTTGGTGGTCAAGGGCAAGCACTTTCTGCGTCTCGGTGCCGACGAATTGCGCATTCCGGCCGGCGATGTCAACGAGGCGCTGCTGGAAGAATTCGCGAAAATGCTGATCGGCCAGCCCAGCGTGCTGCGCAAATACCGCGCGACCGCGTTCTAGAGCGCACGGCGCGCGCAAACGCGGCCGATCACTTGCGCTCGATGAGTTCGATCTTGTAGCCGTCCGGGTCCTGCACGAAGGCGATAATCGTGCTGCCCCCTTTGACCGGCCCCGCCTCCCGGCTGACCACGCCGCCTTTTGCCTTGACGGTTTCGCAGGCCTTGTAGGCGTCGGGTACTTCGAGTGCAAGATGGCCGAAGGCGTTGCCGAGGTCGTATTTATCGACGCCATAGTTGTAGGTAAGCTCGATCACGGCTCCATTCGACTCGTCGCCGTAGCCGACGAAGGCGAGCGTGTATTTCTGCTCCGGCCGGTCCGTGGTGCGCAACAGCTGCATGCCCATGACGTCGGTATAGAACTTGACCGAACGTTCCATGTTGCCCACGCGCAGCATCGTATGCAGTACTCTCATGGCGTTCCCCTTATAAAATTGGCAGCCGGTGGCTGCAGTTGCGCAACTCCGCGCGCGCCGCGGCGTAGTCGGGATAAAGGCCTCCGACCACGGCCCAGAAGCGCGCCGAGTGATTCATTTGCCGCAGATGCGCGAGTTCGTGCGCCACCACGTAATCGACGAGGCGCAGCGGCAAGTGTATCAGGCGCCAGTTGAGGCGTACGCGCCCATCCGCGCGGCATACGCCCCACTGAGTGCGCGCGTTGGACAGCGTCAGCGCCGGCGTCGCCACGCCGAGGCGTGCGGCGTAGTGCGCGAGGCGTTCGCCGAGCACGGCTAGGGCCCTGTGTTTGAACCAGGCGATGCCGCGCTTTCTCACGGTTGCCGGCTCGGCGCGCGGTACGAGCCCGATGCCAAGACGATCGTCCTGCAGGCTGATGCCGCGCCGGCCAGGCAGGAGTTCGATGGTCACCGGTTTCCCGAGTAGGGCGATCATCGCCCCTTCGTTCCAGTTCACCACCGACGGCTTGGGCGCAGCGCGCCACTCGGACAGCTTCTTCAGCACCCAGCGTGCTTTTTCCCGGATGAACGCCTCGACGTCGGCGATGGACGTATGTCCGGGGGCTGCCACGCGCAATCCGTCGTCGTCGATCACGATACCGATGGAGCGCCGACGGGCGCGGCGAAAGCGGTAGCCTACGATTTCGCTGCCGAGTTGAATGTAGCGCAGCGTGCCCGCGGGAACGACTACAGGCGCCAGCGCGAGCGGCAATTCAAGCTGCATCTTGTTCGCGCTCGGTGCGCACCAGAATCTCGACCTGGTCCTCGATCCAGTCCTCGACTTTGCGCATCAGCTGCTCGGGCGTATGACCGGCGCTGGCAATCGGCTCGCCGATCACCACCGTCACTTTGCCCGGGCGCTTGAGAAAGGAATTGCGCGGCCAGCGCAGTCCCGCGTTATGCGCCACCGGCAGCACGCGTGCGCCGGTCTGGACCGCGATGTAGGCGCCGCCGAACTTATATTTGCCGCGTTTGCCGACGGCGATGCGCGTGCCCTCCGGGAAAATCATGATGTTGAATCCCTGCGCGAATCGCTCCTTGCCGATTTCGACCGTGCGCCGCATGGCGTTCTTGCGGTCGGCGCGGTTGATGAAAATCGGGCTGAACAGCGCCAATCCCCAGCCGAGAAAAGGCAGCCACATCAGCTCGCGCTTCATCACATACACGTGCGGCGGGAAGATCTCCGAAAACGCGAGCGTCTCCCAGGCAGACGAATGCTTGGACAGGATCACCACCGGCTCTGACGGAATGTGTTCGCGGCCGCGCACTTCGTAGCGGATGCCGAGTACGTGGATCGCCAGCCAGGCGGCGAGGCGCGGCCAGCCGGCGATGATCTTCCAGCGCGGGATGCGCGGCAGCGGCGCCACGCACATCACCAGCACCCAATACGGCACGACGATGACGACCAGCAGGATGTAGTAGAGGAGCGCGCGCAGATAGTTCATGCCGCGAGCGCCATGGCGGCGGCGGCCAGGTCCGGATGGACTTCGGTGCCCGCGGGCAGTCCGCCCGCCTTGAGGGTCTGCGCGCCCTTTCCGCTGAGCACCAGAATCGGCCGCGCACCGGCGGCGCTCGCCGCTTGCAGGTCGCGCAGCGAGTCGCCGATTACCGGCACGCCGCCAAGCGCGAGGTTGAAGCGCTCGGCGATTTCAAGCAGCATGCCCGGCTTCGGCTTGCGGCAGGCGCAGCCTGCATCCTGGGCGTGTGGGCAGAAGAACACGGCGTCGATGCGCCCGCCCAGCTGGCTTACCGCCTTGTGCATTTTGTCGTGCATGGCGTTCAACGTCGCCATGTCGAACAATCCCCTTCCCACGCCCGACTGGTTGGTAGCGACCACCACGTGAAAGCCCGCTTGGGTGAAGCGCGCGATCGCCTCCAGGCTGCCCGCGATCGGTTTCCACTCCTCCGGGCTCTTGATGTATTGATCGCTGTCCGCGTTGATCACGCCGTCGCGGTCGAGCACAACGAGTTTCGTAGGGTGAGTAGTCATTGCGCCAGCCTGCTTTGAGCGCCTGTGGCGTGAACGGCCATCATGCCGCGAGTTTGGAGATGTCGACAACCTGATTCATGAGACCTTCCAGCCGACGCAACAGCGCGATGCGGTTGTTCTTCTGCGACTCATCCTCGTCCATGACCATGACCTGATCGAAGAACGCATCCACTTTGGGTCCGAAGCCGGCCAGGTCTCGCAGGCGCTGCACGGCCTGGCCGATTTCAAAGCCGCTCGCCACCTGCTCCAGCGCACGCAGCAGTTCCTTTTCCGCCGGTTCCTGCATCAGTTCGAGCCTCGGTTCGGTCTGGCCGATCGGTCCGGCCGTTTTCAGGATGTTGCGGATGCGTTTGTGCGCCGCCGCCAGAGTCCTGCCCTCCGCGATGGTCTTGAACTCTTTCGCCGCCTGCAACAGCGCTATCATCTCATTCAAATACGGAGTTTGGTCGATCACCGACTCGATCTCGTCCGGCAGAAAATCCTGCTCCCGCAGATAGCTGCGCAGCCGGTCCTGGATGAACGCAAACAACTCGTCGTAGACCTTGCCGGCCGTTGGAAGCCGGAGCTGGGTCAGCGCCGGTTCGATCAGGTCAGCACCGAGATCGAGTTTGAGCGATCTTTCAATCAGCATGCGTACGATACCCAGCGCCTGCCGGCGTAATCCCATTGGGTCCTTGTCACCCGTCGGCGCTTGTCCGATGGAGAACATGCCGACGATGGCATCGAGCTTATCGGCGAGACCAACAGCCAGGCCAACGTCGTCCTCGGGCAGGCGGTCGCCGGCGAAACGGGGCCAATAGTGCTGGCATATCGCCTTCGCCACGGGTTCCGCCTCGCTTTCGTTGCGGGCGTAGTACATGCCCATGACGCCTTGTAGCTCGGGGAATTCCCCCACCATGTTGGTGAGCAGATCGGCTTTGGCGAGCCAGGCGGCACGCTCGGATTGCACCGCATCGGCGCCCAGGCGGCGAGCGATGTGTCCCGCCAGAAGCTGTACCCGCTCCACCCGCTCCAGCTGGCTGCCGAGCTTGTTGTGATAGACCACGCGCGCAAGCTGCGGTACGCGCTCTTCCAGCCGGACCTTTCGATCCTGGTTGTAGAAAAAGCGCGCATCCTCCAGGCGCGGGCCTACCACGCGCTGGTTGCCTTCGACGATATTCTTCGGATCGGCGAGGCGCATATTGCTGACGATCAGGAATTTGTTGACGAGTTTCGCTCCGGCATCGAACAGCGGGAAATATTTCTGGTTCTGGCGCATGGTCAGAATCAGGCATTCCTGCGGCACCGCGAGGTATGCCGGGTCGAACTCGCCGACGTAGACGCTAGGGTATTCGATGAGCGCGGTGACTTCGTCCAGCAGCGGCGCGACATCCTGTTCCGGCCCGAGCGAGGCGCCGAGTTCGCCGGCCTTTGCGCGCAATAGGCGCTCGGTTTCGGCGCGGCGCGCATCGAACGAGGCGATCACCCGTCCATGCGCGGCAAGCGCTTCTTCGTAAGCGTCCGCAGCCGCGACCGGAATGTCTCGTGCGCCCTGGAAGCGATGCCCGTGGGTGAGGCGGCTCGCCTTCAGGCCAAGAATGGAGACTTCCACGATGCGCTCGCCATGCAGCGCGACCAGGCCATGCGCGGGGCGCACGAATTGCACCGTGGTGACGCCGTCGGCGAGCTGGTAGCTCATCACCTTCGGTATCGGCAGCTTGGCTATCGCTTCGTCCAACGCGAGCTGCAGGCCGGCCGCGAGCGTGAGTCCCGGTATCGTCTGCGCGAGAAAGGCGTATTCGGCATTGCCCTCAATCCTGCGCTCGAGCTGGTCCACCGTGGCGCCCTCTTTTTCCAGGCGTTTGGCGAGGGCTGCGCTCGGCTTGCCGTCGGCGCCGAACGCGACCTTGGACGGCATCAGCTTCTTCGACTCGGTCCGGTCCGCGGCCTTCGGCCGTACGTTCTTAATCAGCACAGCCAGCCTGCGCGGTGTGGCGAAGATCTGTGTTCCGCGCGGGTCGCGGTCCTTCAGCTGCGCACGGATCAGCCAGTCTTGCAGCCGCATACCGAATGCCTCGCCCAGCAGCTGCAGCGCTTTCGGTGGCAGCTCTTCGGTGAATAGTTCCACCAGCAGACTCGAGTTCATGCCGCCTCTCTTTTCTGCAAGTCAGCCTTAAGAGCGGCGACATCGATACCCAGGTGCCCTAGCTGCTCCGGCGCACACATCGGGAAGTCCTGCCGCAGGCGTGAATCGAAATACGACTGCGACACGCTGCGCGCCAGATTGCGGATGCGGCCGATATAGGCGGCGCGCTCGGTGACCGAGATTGCGCCGCGCGCATCGAGCAGGTTGAACGTGTGCGCCGCCTTGAGCACCATTTCATATCCGGGCAGCGCCAGTCGCGCTTGTACCAGGCGCTTCGCCTCAGCTTCATAATCGGCGAAATGCCGAAACAGCATCTCGGTATTGGATTGTTCGAAATTGTAAGTCGATTGCTCGACCTCGTTCTGATGGTAGACATCGCGGTAAGTTACTCCCGGCGTCCATACCAGGTCGAACACGTTCTTCACGTCCTGCAGGTACATGGCGAGGCGCTCGATGCCATAGGTGATTTCCCCGGTGATCGGCTTGCAGTTGATGCCGCCGACCTGCTGGAAGTAGGTGAATTGCGTCACTTCCATGCCGTTCAGCCACACTTCCCAGCCCAACCCCCATGCGCCCAGCGTCGGATTCTCCCAATCATCTTCGACGAAGCGAATGTCGTGCGCCGTGGGATCGATGCCCAGTGCCTGGAGCGAGCCGAGATAAAGTTCGAGAATGTCCGGCGGCGAGGGTTTGAGCACGACCTGGTACTGATAATAATGCTGCAGGCGATTGGGATTGTCGCCGTAGCGGCCGTCCTTGGGGCGGCGCGAGGGTTGAACGTAGGCGGCGCGCCAGGGCTCGGGGCCAAGTGCGCGCAGGAAGGTCGCGGTATGAGAGGTGCCGGCGCCGACTTCCATGTCATAGGGCTGCAATAGCGCGCAGCCCTGCCGATCCCAATACGACTGCAGCCTGAGGATGAGTTCCTGGAAAGTGGGCACGGTTTCGGATGCTCGCAAAGCCGCAATTTTACAGGCTTTCCGTATTGCGAGAAACCGGTAACAGGGCTGCAGGCCTCGTGCCTGCACCGAAAATGCTATAAATGCAGAATGAAATTCAGCCATCTGATTCAGATCAATGATCCGCTCGATCCACTGATTGAACCGTTGTCGCGCGAGCAGTTGTGGCGCGGCCTGGTGCTGCGCGCCGAGAATCCCTTGCTGTTCGTCCTCGCCCTGGACGGGTTCGAGATCGTGAGGGGCGGAGCAAACACGCTCGCGCGGGAGTTGCGTTTCGGCGGGCTGACGTTGCGCGACCGCGTCGAATTCAAACCGATGAACATGGTGCGCTACGAGATCGAAGCGACGCACGATTCACCGGCCGCGAAGCTGCTGATGACCATCGAGGAACCGGAGGCGAATCAGCTGTTCGTGCGCTTTGACTACGAAACCCTGATGAACGAGGCGGCGGCGCCGATGGACGAGTTCTACAGCAGTTTCGCCAAGCAGGCCTATGTTGCGGCCGACATCGATACCGTGAGTACCATCCGCCGCCTGGCGCTGGAGCAGGCCCTGTAAGCGAATCGGCCGGCGACCAGGCAGGCTATGCGTCGGTGAACTTCACCACGCGATTGCGGCCTTGCTCCTTGGCGCGGTACATGGCGCGATCGGCGCGCGTCTGGACGGCGTCGATGCTGCGGCCGTCATTCGGGTAGCACGCAAGTCCGATGCTGACGCTGGTCTCGATGCGATTGCCTTCGTATTCCAGCGGCGCGGTGGTCACAGCCCTGCCGATGCGCTCGGCGACCTCGATCGCGCGCTCGGCATCGGTTTCCGGCAGCAGCGCGACGAATTCGTCACCACCGTAGCGTGCGAGCACGTCGGTATGGCGCAACTCGGTGTCGATGCATTGCGCCACCATCTTCAGCAGCCGGTTCCCGGCCGCGTGGCCGTGAAGGTCGTTGACCGCCTTGAGATTATCGGAGTCGATCATCAACACGCTGGCGGGACGGTTGTAGCGCGCCGCCTGGCCGAACAAGCGGTTGGCGATGATGCTGAATCCGCGCATGTTGTAGAGGCCGGTTAGTTCGTCCGTTTCGGAGAGCAGGCGCGCCCGGTTCAAGCCGAAACGGATGTCGGTGGAAAACATGGTGGTGATATAGGCGACCAATAGCATCGGCGCAAGCTGCGCCACCAGGCCGCCGATGTACGCCAGCGACAGCAGCTCGCCGGCGGAAGGATCTTTGCCCAACAGCACGAAGCAGGCGGCAATCATCGCCATTTCCAGCATGGTCGTGAGTTTGCCCAGCGCGAGCGCGCTGGTGATGATCACCAGCAGGTAGGCGTTGACCAGCGGGCTTGCGAGTTTTCCCGTGTACCACAGCACCCAGGTGATGAACAGCACCATCGCGAAGGTTTCGATGGCGATTTTCCAGCGCGATTCCGTCTTGTAGAAATTAGCGTAGCGAAAGCTGACGACAAACGCGGCAAAGAAGAACAGGCCTGCGGAGATGGCGGATTTGTCTTCGGCGGCAGGCCCCTCGAATACCTGGTACAGAAGTACCAGGATCAGCAGCAGCCACTCGATTTCGGCGACCGTGCGCGAAATCCCGCGCAGTTCCTCCTGCTCGATGCTCAGCGTTTCAACCGGCTTTGAATTCACGCCTTTCCTTCTTCGGTGAGCAGCAGATTGCTGCGGCCCATGGCGAAACCCAGCAATTATACCTCCAGGCGCGGTGATTTTCCGCCGCCTCTGCGCACGCTGCCGGCGGCGCCATCTCGGCATGCGGCAGATTGCGCTATGATGCAAGTCAGCTGATTGGTTCGAGAAGCTCATGGAAACTTATCTGGTCTGGCTTGCAGCCGGGTTCGTGCTGGTCATCGCCGAACTTGTCACCGGCACGTTTTTTCTGCTGGTCCTGGGGATCGCGGCGTTTGCCGGATCTGCCACCGCGTGGTTCGGCTTCGGGTTCTGGCTGGAGGCTTTGTGCGCTGCGGCGGTCGCGGTCGCAGGCGTGTTCTGGGTGCGGCAGCAGCGCAAGACGCTGCAGCAGCCCGACATGGCGTCGCTAGACGTCGGCCAGGCGGTCACGCTCGAAGCCTGGGTGAACCGCGAGCAGGGTGCGGCGCGGGTGAAGTATCGCAATACGCAGTGGGATGCCGAAGTCGAGGGCGAGCGTGAGTTCGATCGCGGCGAGGTGCTGTTCATCCGTGCGGTGGACGGCAATACGCTCAAGGTAGCGAAGTCGAAAGTCTGAGGCGTGGTGATGCAGGGAAAGGCGCGCGTGCCCCGGAGTCTGCCGACCGCGAAAGAATATCTAGGGAGAATACCCATGTTTCCGAAGTTTATCGCCGTCCTGATCGCCACCATCGCCATCTCGCAATTTCAGGAGACGCGCGGTTTCACCATCCCGTTTTTCATTCTCGCGGTAGCGATCGTATTCGTGATCGAAGGCGTGCGCGTGGTGCCGCAACAGAGCGCCTGGATCGTGGAGCGGCTGGGCAAGTTTCACGCGATTCTGCAGCCGGGGCTGAACGTGATCGTGCCGTTCGTCGACCGCATCGCTTACACGCATTCGCTGAAGGAAGTTCCGCTCGACGTGCCCGAGCAGGTCTGCATCAGCCGCGACAACACCCAACTCTCGGTCGACGGAGTCATCTATTTCCAGGTGACCGACCCGCGCCTGGCTTCCTATGGTTCGTCCAATTACATCGCGGCCATCACCCAACTGGCGCAGACGGCGCTGCGAAGCGAGATCGGCAAGATGGAACTCGACAAGACCTTCGAGAGCCGCGACGAGATGAATCGCCAGGTGGTATCGGTGCTGGACGAAGCCGGCCGCTCCTGGGGCGTGAAGGTGCTGCGCTACGAGATCAAGAACATTACCCCGCCCGAAACCATCCTGCGCGCGATGCAGGCGCAGATCACGGCCGAGCGCGAGAAACGCGCGCTGATCGCCAAGTCCGAAGGCCAGAAGCAGCAGGAGATCAACATCGCCGAGGGCGAAAAGCAGGCCGCGATTCTCAAATCGGAGGGTGCCAAGGCCGCGGTGATCAACAAGGCGCAGGGCGACGCCACCTCGATCCGGCTGATCGCCGAGGCGACCGCCGCCGCGGTGACTGCGGTGGCGGAGTCGCTCGCCAAGGAGGGCGGGCAGCAGGCGGCCAACCTGAAAGTCGCCGAGCAGTACGTCAACGCCTTCGCCTACCTGGGCAAGACCAACAACACCCTCATCGTTCCCGCCAACATGGGCGATATGGCTACCCTGATCACTTCGGCCATGACCATGCTCGATCGAACCAGGGCAGCCCAGGCGAAGCCCGCCTGAGCCGCCGGCAAAGGCGCTTTTCAGGCAGACGCGGAGCGCCTGAGTGCGCGTTCGGCGCGTAGCGCCAGCTGACCCAGCACCGTGCCGCAGGCTGCGGCGCTGAGCAGCACGCCCAGGGCAGCTTCCCAATTGCCGGTTGCGGAGACCACGGCTGCGACCAACGGCGGGCCGGCGAAAGGGCCGATCTGCGCGATCTGCACGATCAGTCCCTGAATGCTGCTGACCTGGCTCGCTTCGCGTGCATACACGTGGCCGCCTGACAGTATCGAAGCCGGGATCACGCCTCCGACCAGCATGAACAGGGCGCTCAGGGAAAAGCGCAGCACGTCAGGCAGTGCCGCGCTGAAGACGCCGCAACTGCACGCCGCCATGGCGAGGAAGGCGAGGCTGATCACGTGACCGCGCGGCGCGGCGCGATGCATCAGCCAGCCGCCCGCCAGGTTGCCGCCGGCGTTGCAGCCGATCAGCGAGGCGGTGAGCAGCGCCGCCTGGCTAATCGAGGCGCCGCGCTCCTGCATCAGGAAGGTGGGCAGCCATACGGCCACGGCGTAATACATGAGGGAATAGCAGGCAAACCCCAGCGCGAGATACCAGGGGCCGAACTGGCGCAAGGCCTGCAGCGCGCCCGACAGCGTCGGCGCGGCTGCGGTGGCGCTGCGATAGTCGTCGCGGGAGCGCCAGAGTGCGACGGCGCAGGCGAGCGTCAGCAGCACGATGGCGAGCCACAGGCCGCGCCAGCCGATAGAGCCGAGCAGGGACGGGCTCGCCAGTATGGTCAGGCCGGAACCGAACGGCAGGTAGCTGGCCCACAGCCCCAGCGTCAGATTGCGCTGCCGCGGTGCGCAGGCGGCGATGATCAGAGCCGGCGCCGAAACAGCGATGGCGATGAAACCGGCGCCTTCGAGGATGCGCGAGGCAAACAGCAGTCCTTCGCCTTGCGCTGCTGCGCCCAGCGCACCGCCCAGCATCATGGTGGCGAGTCCGGCGCCGCAGAAGCGCAGCGCGCCATAGCGGCCGGCGAGCACGCCGACAAAGGCGGCGGTGCATACCGACAGCGTGTTGAAAATCGAATTGACCCAGCCGGCCGCGACCAGCGACAAGTGGAACTCTTCGCGCAGCAGGGGGATCGCAGGCGGCAGCTTGCCAACGTAGGCGGCGGCAATGATGCCGGCGGCAATCGCGGTCCACACTGCGGGCCAACGGGTTCGTGTCATATTGTTGCAGGTCAAAATGCCCGGGTACGCCAAGGCGTAGACTACCCGTCAAGACTTACTCTGCGCGCTTGCGCTGTACCCAATCATATCAACTGTTCTATCCCGGGGAGATAAGCATGGCCATGATGAACGCACAGCAGTACCGCGAAAGCCTCGCCCAGCGCCGGCCGCTGAAGGTCTACCTGGACGGCAAGCGGCTTCAGGATCCGCTTGCGCATCCGTACGTCAAGACCTCGATGAACAGCGTGGCCCTCACCTACGAATTGGCGCAGGATCCGGAGCATAGGGCGCTCATGACCGCAAGATCCGCTCTCACCGGCGAGACCATCAACCGCTTCTGCCACCTGCATCAGAGCACTGACGACCTGATCACCAAGGTCCGCATGCAGCGTCTGCTCGGGCAGCGCTGCGGCACCTGCTTCCAGCGCTGCGTCGGACTGGATGCCCTGAACGCGATGTTCGCCGCCACTTACGACATGGACCGGAAGAACGGCACGACTTACCACGCACGCTTCAGGAAATTCGCCATCGCCATGGAGCAAAACGACTGGATCGTCGACGGCGCCATGACCGACGTCAAGGGCGATCGCAGCAAGCGCCCGGCCGAGCAGCGCGACCGGGACCTGTTCCTGCGCGTGGTCGAGCGGCGCGCCGACGGCGTAGTGATCCGCGGCGCCAAAGCGCACCAGACCGGATCGGTCAACTCGCACATGGTATTGGTCATGCCCACGCAATCGCTGAAACCTGACGAACAGGATTACGCGATCGCCTGCGCGCTGCCCGCCGACGCCGAGGGCATCACCTACATCTACGGACGCCAGTCCAGCGACGAGCGCAAGCTCGGCGGCGGCGAAGCCGCCGACATCGATTCGGGAAGCCCGACCTACGGCGGCCAGGAAGCGTTGATGATCTTCGACGACATCTTCGTTCCCAACGACATGATTTTCATGAACGGCGAAACCGAGTTCGCGGGCGTGCTGGTCGACCTGTTCGCAAGTTATCATCGCCAGAGCTACGGCGGCTGCAAGGTCGGCAACGGCGATGTGGCGATCGGCGCCGCCGCCTCCATTGCCGAATACAACGGGGTCGCCAAGGCTTCTCACATCAAGGACAAGATCGTCGAGATGAACCATCTCAATGAAACTCTGTTCGCCTGCGGCATCGCCTGCTCGGCCAACGGCAAGAAACTGCCTTCCGGCAATTTCTTCGTCGATGCGCTGCTCGCCAATGTGTGCAAGCAGAACGTGACCCGCATGCCCTACGAAATTGCACGCATCCTGCAGGACATCGCCGGCGGCCTCATGGTAACGCTGCCATCGGCAAAGGATTGGCTCAATCCCGAGACCGCCGGGATCCTGAAGAAGTATCTTGCCGGAGCCGAGGGCATGAGCACGTACGAACGCATCCGCATGCTGCGCCTGATCGAGAATCTCACCATGGGGCGCGGCGCGGTGGCTTACCTCACCGAATCCATGCACGGCGCCGGCTCGCCGCAGGCGCAGCGCGTGCTCATCGGCCGCCTGGCCAATGTCGAGGAAAAGAAGGTGTACGCGAAGAGCCTTGCGCTCAACAACAGCGTGGAGACCGTGGAGGCGGCAATACGCGCCGGGCTGAAGAAAGTTCGCGCGCACGAGTGAAGGCGCTTTAGACAGGAGCAAGCACGACTCGGGTTGCTTCTATCCAAGTTCCATCGCCGCAACTCGAAGTATCTGCCTGCGTCCGGCGATGTCGCTCGACGTTGCGCGCTATCGCGCGCCAACCATGTTTCTGTGCGGATGAAAAGCGTATCCGCACAGAAACATGGTTCTGGATAAAAGCGGGCACGGCTTGGGGTTGCTCTTATCCAAGATCGTCAATTGTGCGCGGACGCGCTTTTCGTCCGCGCACAATTGACGATCCGTGCGGACGGGCCGCCGTCCGCGCAAGTCCGAGCGCCGCAGCTCGATGTATTCGCCTACGTCCGCGCAACCGATATCGGCCCTTCAGACCGGTTCATTGCGCATCGCTTTGGTTTTGACAAGAATCTGGCTGGCGAGCACTACCGCCAGCAGGGCGATACCGATCAAGTCGGTGATCCAGCCCGGTTTGATCAGCAGGAACGCCGCGGCCACCAGCAACACGCGCTCCCACCACAAGGTTGCTCGCAGCAGGTAGCCGAACAGGCCGGCAGCGAGCAGGACGGTGCCGATGGTGGCGGTGACAAACGAGGAGGCAATGGTCTGCCAGTCGCCGATCATCAGCAGCGAGGGTTCGTAAATGAACATGAACGGCACGATGAAGCCGGCGGAGCCGATGCGCACCGCTTCCCAGCCCGCGGTCCAGATGTCGGTCTTCGCCAGGCTGGCCGCGGCAAACACTGCGAGCGCCACGGGCGGCGTGATCGCCGACAGGATGGCGAAATAGAACGCGAACATGTGCGCGGCCGGAGCGATCGCGCCGAGTTTCACCAGCGCCGGCACCAGCAGCGCGACCATGACGATGTAGGCCGGGGTGGTCGGCATGCCCATACCGAGCACGATGCCTGCGATCGCAGTCAGCACCAGCGCCAGCAGCAGCATGTTCTGCGCCAGCGCCAGCACCATTTGGGTGAAGCTGATGCCCATGCCGGTGATGGTGACGCAGCCGATGACGATGCCGGCGCAGGCGCAGGCCATGGCTACCGATAACGTGTTCCTCGCTCCGTCCTCGAGCGCTTCGAGCACCGACTTCCAGCTAATGTTTTCACGCGTAAGCTTGCGCATGAGCGCCATCGGCAAACAGGCGAGGGTGCCGACCAGCGCGCACAGCGGCGCGCTGTAGCCCGCGATCAGACCTACGAAAACGATGAAAATGGGCACGAACAGGTGCCCGCGCGCGCGCATCACCGCGCCGAGGCGCGGCAACTCGGATTTGGGCACGCCCAGCAGGCCCACGCGCTTGGCTTCGAAATGCACGGCGAAGAACACCGCGACGTAATACAGGAACGCCGGGATCGCGGCCCATAGCGTGACCTGGAAGTAGCTCACGCCTTGAAACTCGGCCATCACGAACGCGGCCGCGCCCATTACCGGCGGCATGATCTGCCCGCCGGTGGAGGCGACCGCCTCGACCGCCGCCGCGAACGGCGGGCGAAAACCGCTTCTTTTCATCAACGGAATGGTCATCGGCCCGTCCACCATCACGTTCGCCACCGCGCTGCCCGATACCGTGCCGAACAGGCTGGAACTTATCACCGAGACCTTGCCCGGGCCGCCGGCACTGTGGCCGGTGATGGCGAGGGCGAAGTCCATGAACAGCTTGCCGGTGCCGCTCTTTTCCATGAACGCGCCGAACAGCACGAACAGCATCACGTAGGAGGCCGATACGCCCAGGGTCGAGCCGAAAATGCCTTCGGTGGAGAGATACAGCTGCTCCATCAGCACCGGCAGCTTCACGTTGGTCAGGAGCGCCGCGTAGAGAAGGAACACGAACGCGGTGATCGGCAGCGCCCAGCCGAGCACGCGCCGCGTCGCTTCGAGGACGATCAGCACCGCGAACACGGCGTAGATGTTGTCGAAGGTCGTCAGGTCATCGATGTAGATGATGCGGTTGTTGATGTATTCGTAGTTGAGGAAGATGTGCAGAATGAAGGCCCACGAGGCGATCAGCATGAGCGCGTCGAGCGCGCGCCACTTCGGGCCGCCGCCGGGCTTGAGCGGATACAGCAGGAACACCAGCGTCAGCGCGAACAGCAGGTGGGTACCGCGGAAAATCATCGCCTCCGGCGGGCCGAAACCGGCGACATACATGTGATACAGCGACATCGCGACGGCGATGGCCGACACGGTCCACTTGAGCCACGTGGTCTCGGGCGGGGTTGCGGGGACTTCGTCGGATATGACCGGCAGTACTTCGGACATGCGTGGCTCCTCTACGTCATGCCAACTTCAGAAGCGAAAGCGGGGCGGCCTCGGCCGCCCCGCGACTATGCGAGGGGATGCAAGCCGCTAGCGCTCACATCGCTCCCGCTTCCTTGTAGAACTTGGCCGCGCCCTTGTGCATGGGCACGCCGATGTCCTCGGCCATGATTTTCGGCGTCAGCCCCGCGATCGCCTTGTTCGAGGCCGACATGTCGGCGATATTGGCCGCCATCGCCTTCGTCATCTTGTAGACCATATCCTCGGGCAGATCGCAGGCGGCGATGATGTGCGTGGCGTAGCCGATCACATCGACGTCCTTGTCCTGCTTCGGATAGGTGCCGGCCTTGATCGTGAGTTTGGAGTAACCGGGGTTGATTTTCTTCATCTCGGTCAGAATCTTGGCGTCGATGCCGATCAGCTTGATGTCGCGCGCGCTCGCGAGGTCCATTACCGAAGAAGCGGGCACCGTCGTTCCCAGCGTGAATACCTCGGCGTGGCCGTCCTTTACCAGCGATACCGCATCGGTGTAGGAGGCGAGGAAGTTCACTTTCGCGAGCGACTGGTAGTTCATGCCGTGCACCTGCAGCATATGCACGTTGATGATTTCAGAAGAATTGCCCTTTGGCTGCGTCACCAGTGTCTTGCCCTTCAAGTCGGCGACGCTGTTTATTTTCGCGTCGAGCGGCACCACCATCTGGTAATACTGCGGGTAAAGGTTCGCGACCTGGCAGACCTTGGTCACTTGTTTCGGGTAGGGCGGCCGGCCGGCGAGCCCGTCCACCGTGGTAATGGTGTTGCCGAAGCCGATCTGCGCCTTGCCTTCATCGACGCCGCGCACGTTGGCAATGCCCGCTCCCGGCTGCATCTGCACCTGCAGGCCGGGGATCGCCTTCTCCCACATGCCTTTGAGGGAGCCGCCGAGCGGCACCCACACGCCGCCCTGGGGGCCGGTCATCAGGGTCACTTGCTGCGCCGTCGCGGCGATGGGTATGGATAAGGCGGCCGCGAGCGCGGCCGCTATCAAGGCTGATTTGGTTTGCATGCTTGGCTCCTTTGGAAATTATTCGATCGGAGCCGATCTGACGCCGGCTCTCGCCGACAATAATACTCCTCCTTGTCGCGACGCGACGCCACTCATGCCAGCGCGGCGGCGCTGACGCCCAGGATCAATCGACCTTGGCGCCGGAATCTTTCGCGATTTTTCCGAGTCGCGGTATATCGTTCTTGATCACTGCGGCCAGTTCCTCTGGCGCCATCCCGCCCGGTTCGGCGCCGAGTTCGTGGATGCGGTTGACCACGTCGGGCAGGCGCAGGATCTTCGCCACTTCCGCGTGCAGGCGGTTGACGATTTCTTTCGGCGTGCCGGCCGGCGCGAACAAGGCCTGCCAGGAGCTGATGTCGTAGCCGGGAAGTCCGGCTTCGGCCATCGTCGGCACCTCGGGTGCGGTCGAGGAACGTTTGGCCGAAGTCACCGCCAGCGCCCGCAGCCTGCCGCTCTTGGCCGGCGGGTAGGCGGTGGTCATATTTTCGAAGCTCATCGCGATGGTTCCGGCCAGCAAATCGGGGATCATCGGGCCGCTGCCCTTGTACGGGATGTGCTGCATCTGCACCCCGGCCATGGTCTTGAACAGCTCCCCCGAGATATGCTGTGAAGTGCCGTTGCCGGCAGAGCCGAAACTGTACTTGTTCGGGCTCGCCTTGAGCAGCGCGATCAGCTCCTTCACGCTGCTCACATTGAGGCTGGGATGCACGATCAGCATGTTGGGCAGCGTCGCCAGCATGGTGATCGGCGCGAAATCCCTGACTGGATCGTAGGCGAGCTTGCTGTAGAGGGAGACGTTGATTGCATGCGAACTGATGGTGCCGCCGCCGATGGTGTAGCCGTCCGGGGCGGACTTGGCCAGCAATTCGGAACCGAGCGCACCGCCGGCACCCGGGCGGTTCTCGACCACCACCGGCTGTCCCAGCGCTTCCGCTAGCCGCGGCGCGATCAGGCGTGCGAGGATGTCGGTTGTGCCCCCGGGCGCGAACACCACGATGTATTTGATCGGCTTGTTCGGATAACCCGATTGTGCGCTCGCTTGCGCCGCGACCGCGGACAGCAGAACGAATGCGGCCAAGCGCCAGAAATTGGCTATTGGTTTCATGTTCGCCACCGATAAAGGGATGATGGTTGTCACGCTACTGGCGTCAACACCGGCTTGCCGCTGAAATGTGCGCGCAGATTGTCCGCGGTGAGAACGCCCATCGCCATGCGCGTCTCGTGCGTGGCGCTCGCCACGTGCGGCTGCAGCACCACCTGGTCCATGCTGAACAACGCCTCCGGTACCTTTGGCTCGGACTCGAACACGTCCAGTCCGGCCGCACCCAGGGTGCCGTCGGACAACGCCTGGACCAGCGCCTGTTCATCCACCACCGAGCCGCGCGCGACATTGATCAGCGTGCCTTCCGGCCCAAGTGCTTTCATCACTTCGGCGTTGACGATGTGCCGCGTCGCCGCGCCGCCCGGGCAAATCGCAACCAGGACGTCGCAGTCGCGCGCCATCTCCGTCAGGCTGGCGTAATACCTGTGCTCGACCCCTGGCTGCTTGCTGCGGCCGTGGTAAACAATATGCATGCCGAAGGCTTCGGCGCGTTTGGCGATGGCCTTGCCGATGCGGCCGTAGCCGAGTATGCCCATGGTTTTGCCGCCGACTTTGCGCGTGAACGGCAGCGGGCCTTTGAGCCAGCTGCCGGCGCGCACGAAGCGGTCGCCCAGGCTGATGCGACGAATGGTGGCGACCGTCAGGCCCATGGCGAGGTCGGCGACGCACTCGTTTAACACCTCTGGCGTATTGGTGACGATCAGTCCGCGTTGTTTGGCCGCTTGCAGATCGACACCGTCGACACCGACGCCGAAGCAGGCAATGATTTCCAGCTTTGGCAGAGCATCCATCAATTTGACGTCGGTCTTGTTCGCGTGCATCGCCTGGATGCCGCGTATGCGGTTGCCGACCTCAGCGATCAGCGCCGCGGGATCCTGCGCCTGCCACAATTTGTGTACGGTGAAGTCACGTTCCATCAACTCGAAGGCCGGTCCGTAGAACGGTCCCAAAGAGAGAATTTCGACGTCTTTCATGATTTGAATTTGGCGCAGAGTTTCTCCGATTCGCGCGCGAGCAGGCCCACATCGGCGCCGACGGCGACGAACAGGCAGCCCAGATCGAGGTAGCGGCGCGCGTCGGCTTCCACCGGCGCGAGGATGCCCGGGGCCTTGCCCGCCTTGCGGATGCGTTTGATCGCGTCCTCGATCGCCTTTTGCACCTCGGGATGCGGGATGTTGCCCAGATGTCCCAGCCCCGCAGACAGGTCGGCAGGACCGATGAACACGCCGTCTATGCCGTCGGTGGCCGCGATCGCGTCGAGATTGTCCAGTCCCTGGCGCGTCTCCACCTGCACCAGCACACACAGTTCTTCCTCGGCACGCTTGAAGTAGTCCTTGACCCGCCCGAAGCGCGAGGCGCGCGTGGTACCGGCAACGCCGCGTACGCCGCGCGGCGGATAACGCGTGTAGGCGACGGCGTCGGCGGCTTCCTGCGCCGTCTGCACATAGGGAATCAGCAGCGTCTGCACGCCGACGTCGAGAAAGCGCTTGATCAGCACCATGTCGTTCCACGCCGGGCGCACGATCGTCGTGGTCGGGTAGGCCGATGCCGCCTGCAACTGTGTGACCACGTTCTCCAGGTCGTTGGGCGAATGCTCGGTATCGAGCAGCAGCCAGTCGAAGCCGGAGCCGGCGACGACTTCCACGCTGTAGTGCGACGACAGGCTCGACCACAGCCCGATCTGCGCCTTGCCTGCTTTGATGGCGCGCTTGAACTGATTGACTGGAAGTTCCATGCTTACTCCGGAAGGAAGATATAGGGTTCGTTCAGAAATCGCAGCCGAGTTTGCGCAGAGTTTCATCCACCCAGCGTCGGTCGGCTTTGCCCGCGGCGATGGCCTTGAGCATGGCGGTCTCTTTGGCAAGTTGCACGCGCGCCAGCGCCAGCACATCTTCGGCGTGCGCCAACGGTACTGCGACCACGCCGTCGGCGTCGCCGACGATGATGTCGCCCGGATGGACCACCATGCCGTCGAGCGCGATCGGCACATTGATCTCGCCCGGCCCGTTCTTGTAGGGTCCACGATGGGTGACACCGCAGGCATAAACAGGAAAGCGCCGGGCGCCGATCTCCGCCGAATCGCGGATCGCGCCGTAGATCACGAAGCCGGCAATGCCGCGTTTTTCCGCCAAACTGGACATGATGTCGCCGATGATGGCCTGGGTGACGACGCCGCCGGAGTCGACCACGATGACATCGCCAGGCGCGGCGATGTCGATCGCCTTGTGCACCATCAGGTTGTCGCCGGGCGCGACCTTGACGGTGAATGCCGGACCGCAGAGCTTGCCGCCGCGGTGCATGGGTTGCAGGGCGTCGCCGCCGGCGACGAGCCGGTTCATGTTGTCGGACAGATGCGCGGTGACCATCGCGGCCAGGGCTTTGACGAGTTTCTTCGCCGGGCGCGCCGGCATGGGCAAAATGCGAAAACCGATATTGGGCATGGCTAGGGTTCCGATTGAGAATTGAGCAGCTGACAGCTGCGCCAAGGACGGTGGAAGCGGGCGTTGGTCCTACAGCGGGGAAAACGGTGCCGAGCGCAGGATGCGGTTCTCCTGGTGCTGCATGTAGCCGGCTTCGGCACTCATCTTGAGATAGGCCTGCCATTCGGGATCCTGCTGCATCGCATTGCGCTTGCGCTCGCGTTCGGCCTGATCCGCGTAGGCCCACAGATGGATCACCTGGTTCAGCGGGCCGACTTCGGAGGTGGTGAAAACGATCGGCTTCCCCAGGTAGCGCTGCTGGATCGGATAGGCGTGCTTCTCGTACATGGCAAGCCAGGCATTCAGCTTTCCGGGATTAAGCGTATAGATGCGAAGGTCGAAAATCATGATTGCTCCGTAGGATGGATGGCAGGAATTGCGGCGCAGTTCGTGCGCCGGTCGTGCGGGAAGCTACCTGGGGTAGGGAACTGCCCAGCATAATACCAGTTAAGCCAGCCGGGTTTGCCCCTGGCCGGCGCCGATCAGCAGCGCGTGAGGCGGCGGCTCGCCCAGCTACCGGACCTTGGCGAGCGTCTCACTGGCGTTCATGTGCGCTCCCGGCAATAGACTCACGAAGCCGGATCGACCAGACGCAAAGCGATCGGGTGCTAGGGTAACAAGTCCGCTACTGCGCCGATGCCCAGTTCGAGCAGGCTGGTACCCCTTGGCCGCGGCAGGAACGGAAATCTTCTGACCGATACACTGAGACTTCCGGTCATCGCGCGAATGCCCGGCGCCATCGCTTCGCTGTAGCTCTCGAACGCTTTGGCCGTGGCTTCTGCATCGAGAACGGCAATAGGGGAGCGGCAATGCGGGCAGGCAGTGTCGCTGCGCAGGTCGATGGGGCCGCCGCAGGCGTGGCAGTTGATGTTGCCAATGATTGCCGCGATTTCCCTGATCTCCTTTTTCCCCACATGGCGCACGAAGCCTTTTTCGGTCAGGAACTGCGCGAACGGCGTAAAGCGTCCGTGTTCGTTCGGGCAGCGGTGATAGGCAAACGGTCCGCTGCGAACGATGTCTCTGGTGGCAACGAGGGCCTGCGTGCAGCGCGGGCACACGAGGCGCGACGCCAGCGGCTGCATGTCCGCCTCCCGGGCATCGTGAATAATCCGGAACAGTTCGAGTATGCTCGCCGGCGCCAGCCGGTTGCTTTCGTGCGGATCGAACCAGATGCCCCTGCAAGTGACGCAAAAATCGAGCGCCAGATGGCCTATCGGCAGCGCGCCGATGCACAGCGCAACCATGGTGCGGCGGCAGGAGGGACAGGGCAGGGATTCAACCGGTATGGTTTTCATGGCTCACATCGTCCATGTCACACGCAGCTTACGCCGATCCGGTTACATGGGGTGTCAGCGGTCAAACTGGATTCGGAACGAGGGCGCGTTTCCGGCGCAATACGGGAATGAATCCTGGCGCGAGCAGGGGAGACCCGCCCATGGCGAGGTGCATGCCATCTCGAAATTCTCGAAGTCGAAAAATAAGCTGTTCGCGGAGACATCAGGTGATCGGGCTCTAGCAAGGGCGGTGCAGCGGCGCCGCGCTTCAGTACCCCGGCGGCGCTTCGAAGCCGCCGATCAATGCGGCCAGGTGGCCGGCGAAGGCGATCGGGGTTCGGTCTTCCAGATAGGGGCCGACGATCTGGATGCCCACTGGCAGGCCGGCGGCGGTCTTGCCGACCGGCGCCACCGTCGAGGGCAGGTAGGCCATGCCGATGACCCCGGGCCACATGATCTGGTCGAGATAGGGGCGCGGCGTCCCGTTCACCTGCATGAGCCGCGCCGCGACCGGCTCGCTCTGATCGTGCAGTAGTGCCGCCGTCGGCGCCACCGGACAGAGGAGCACGTCGTAGTCGCAGAAGAACGATTCCCAGGCGGCGCGCAACTGCAGCCGCGACTCGTTGGCCGAGAGCCAGTCGCGGTGACGCAGGGTGCTGCCGCGCAGCAGTTGCGCCGTCGGACTCTCGTCCTGCGGCGCCAGTTGCCCGGCGGCATGTGCCAGTTCCAGAAAGCGCTTCTGCGACATGCCGGGCGAGGTCGCCGCATACAGCAGATTGGCGTAGGTGCGCTGAGCGTCGGCAAAGGTGAACGCCGGCCGCGCCTGGTCGCTTACGTTCACTCCGGCGCGACGCAGCGCTTCCACAACGACATCGTAGCGCTGCAGCACCGACTGATCGATCGGGCAGGCGGCATCGTCCTGCCACACCGCCACCCGGTACTCGCCGAGTGCACTCCGGCGCGGCGGCGGCAATTCGAAACGCCAGGCCGTGGCGCGGTCGGCGCTGGGCCCCGCCAGAATATCGAGCGCCAGTTGCAGGTCTTCGGCGCAGCGTGCCAACGGTCCGACCACGGCGATGTCGGATTCGCTCAGACAACCGGGCGGCCCCGGGATATGTCCTTGCGCCGGGATAATGCCGAAGGTCGGCTTGTGGCCGTAGACTCCGCAATAGTGCGCCGGGTTACGGATGGAGCCGCCGATGTCGCTACCGAGTTCGAGGGCGGTGAGGCCTGCCGCCAACGCCGCTGCCGCACCGCCCGATGAGCCGCCGGGCGAGCGCGTCGTGTCCCATGGATTGTTAGTGGTGCCGAAAACCGGATTGTACGATTGCGCGTCCATGGCGAAAGTCGGCAGGTTGGTCTTGCCGAAGATGACGGCGCCGGCATCGACCAGCCGGCGCACCGCCGGCGCGTCGGTGGCGGGCACATGCCGCGCCAGCGACTTCGACCCCGACGTCGTGCGCATACCCGCGGTTTCGAAGGAATCCTTCACTGTCATCGGCACGCCGTGCAGCGGCCCCCACACCTCGCCACGACGCAGCGCCGCGTCGGCCGCATCGGCCCGTTGCCGCGCCCGCTCTACGTCGAGTGTGACGATCGCGTTAATCAGCGGATTGAATTGTTCGACGCGCCGGAGGTAATGGTCCAGCACCTCGCGACTGCCGTTCTCGCCGCTGCGAATCGCCGCGGCCAGTTCCAGCGCCGAGCGCCATGCCATGTCCGTCATCGACTCAATCTCCTGCGTTGCAATCTGCGTGACGTCTCTTGCTTTGAAATGAGTACTGAGCGGGCTGGCTCAGTCGAATTTCGCCCCAGACTCCTTCACCACCTTCGCCCAGCGCGCCTTTTCGTCGCGAATGAAGGACGCGAACGCTTCGGGCGTATCGGTGCGCACCTCGGTTCCCTGCGCTCCGAGCTTGTCCTTCATGTCTTGCGTATTCAGAATGCGCGTCAATTCGGCATTCAGCTTAGCGACGATATCGGCTGGGGTACCCGCTGCGGCGACGATGCCCTGCCAGGAGCCGGTTTCGAAGCCGGGCAGACCCTGCTCGGCAACCGTCGGCAGGTCGGGGGCTGCGGCGACGCGTTTGGCGCTCGATACCGCGAGCGCTTTCAGCTTGCCGTTCTTCACCTGACCATAGGTGGCGAGCATGCCATTGAACAATATGTTGGCCTGTCCGGCCACCACGTCGAGCACGGCTTGTGAGCCGCCCTTGTAGGGAATATAGGTCCATTGCACGCCGGTGCGCTGCTGGAACTCGATGCCGGCGAGGTGGGGCGCGCCGCCGGTGCCGGAGACGGCGAAATTGAGCTGCCCGGGCCGCGCTTTGGCGTAGGCGATCAACTCTTTCACGTTGGCTACCGGCACCGAGGGATGCACTGCCAGGATGTGCGGCGAGTAAGACACCATGATGACCGGACTGAAGTCCTTCGCCGGATCGAAGGGCAAGCTCGGATACACGCTGGGCGCGATCGAGAGCGCGCCGATGTCGCCCAGCATTACCGTGTAGCCGTCCGGGGCCGACCTGGCGACATACTCGGCGGCGACATTGCCGTTGGCGCCGGTCTTGTTCTCCACGATCACCGGCTGGCCCCAGGCCTCGGTGAGCTTCGGGCCGATGAAGCGCGCGAGGATATCGGAGGTACCGCCTGCGGCAAACGGGACGATGATGCGGATCGGCTTCGACGGGTAAGCCTGGCCCGCGGCGCCAGTTGCGAAAGCGAAAGCGAAAAGTGCGAGTGCGATACGCGCGAGATACGCTGGATTTGACATTAGCCCTGCTCCTGGATGAATGGCTGCGTTGCCGTCAGGCGCTCGATGACGCGACGCAGTGCCGGCATTCTACCCGCAAGCCGGGGCGCGCAATCTCCCGACAATCAGAATACGCCAGGAATGAATCGACGTACCCGCTTGGCGTACGCCGCATAGCCTGGGTAACGAGCACGCAGGCCCAGCTCTTCCAGCATCGCTTTCGCGAGCAGCACCAGCGCGAGCGCGAGCCAGCAAAGAATTTTCCAAGCGTCGCTATAGGCCACCACCGCTGCGGCCGCGAACAGCAGCAGCGCCGAATACATGGGATTGCGCACGAAGCGATAGGGGCCGCTGGTCACCAGTCGTCCCGATGCTTTGGGTTCGGGCCGGATGTTGAAATTGCCGGGCCGGTTGTGAAAGATAGTCCACAAGCCGAGACCGGCTGCGCCCGCTGCAAGCAACAGCGCCACCGGCGACCAGCGTAGCGGTGTCAACGGCCAGATCAACCAGGCGATCAGCGCGAACTGCGCCGCAACCAGCAATCGTCCGAGCAAGTCGGGCCGCGTCATCGGCTGGCGTTGCCCGTGGCCGGCGCAGGCAAGCGTCCGCTCATTTGCTGTTCCCGCCCCGGGTTCGCGTCAGCGATTGCACCAGATCGGCCTCGCACAACAGGCGTATTTGCTTCTCCGCAGCGAACTGCCGCGCATTCTGGCTCAGTACGCCCGTCGCCACATAAATGCAGTCCTGCGCGTGCGCCGCTTCGGTTGCCAACCATAACTCGCGCAGCGGTTCGATACCTGTCTGCGCCACCTTCCAGCGTCGACAGCTTGCGAGCGTGAGGCGGCCGCTCTTGCGCAGTTCGAAGTCGGCTGCGCCGCGATCGAGCGCTAGCACCGCGTAGCCCTGTTGGCAGAATGTCGCGTCCATGATTGCCGCAAATTCCTGCCAGGGCATCGTGCGCAACGCTGCGAGCGCCGCGGCGACCCGCTCCGCGCTCGGCAGCCGCGATTGGCGCCAGCCGGCGTACCCGGCGATGCCAAGAAATGGCAGCGTCGCCGCCAGGGCGGCGTAGTCGGTCAGGAACTGGCGCACCAGCATGAAGATCGCCGCGGCGGCGAGCACGGAGAGCCACCACGGCGAGCGCGAGAGGAGCGCGAACAGGCTGCGCTTTGCCACTATCGACATATCGGAATGCACGCGAGGGATTGAAGCACGTAGAATACCGGACTCGGAGCGGCTGTTCCACATCATCGCTCCACATTTTGCATCGAAAGCATCCATGGCCCAATACGTCTACACCATGCGCCGGGTCGGCAAGGTCGTGCCGCCCAAGCGTTTCATCCTCAAGAACATCTCGCTCAATTTTTTTGCCGGCGCCAAAATCGGCGTGCTCGGCTTGAACGGCTCGGGCAAGTCCACCCTGCTGCGCATCATGGCTGCCGAAGACAAGGACTACGACGGCGAAGTGATCGCCAAACCCAATATGCGCATAGGATACTTGCCGCAGGAGCCGCAGCTCGATGCGGAGCAGAGCGTGCGCGAGGCGGTGGAAGAGGGCCTGGGGGAAGTGTTCGGCGCGAAGAAGCGCCTGGACGAGGTCTACGCCGCCTACGCCGAGCCGGACGCGGACTTCGACAAACTTGCGGCCGAGCAGGCGGAACTCGAGGCCGTGATCGCGGCATCCGCCGGCGACAACGTCGAGCACCAGCTCGAGATCGCCGCCGACGCGCTGCGGCTGCCGCCATGGGAGGCGAAGATCGGCCCGCTCTCCGGCGGCGAGAAACGCCGCGTATCGTTGTGCCGCCTGCTGCTGTCCAAACCCGACCTGCTGCTGCTCGACGAACCCACCAACCACCTCGATGCCGAGAGCGTCGAATGGCTGGAGCAGTTTCTGCAGAAATTTCCCGGCACCGTGGTGGCGGTGACCCACGACCGTTATTTCTTGGACAACGCGGCGCAGTGGATACTGGAGCTCGACCGCGGCTACGGCATTCCTTGGGAGGGAAACTACAGTTCCTGGCTGGCGCAAAAGGAAGCGCGCCTGGCGCAGGAGGAATCGACCGAGTCGGCGCGCCAGAAGACCATCAAACGGGAACTCGAATGGGTGCGCCAGAATCCCAAGGCGCGGCAGGCGAAAAGCAAAGCGCGCCTGGCGCGCTTCGACGAGTTGAGTTCCTACGAACACCAGAAGCGCAATGAAACGCAGGAGATTTTCATTCCCGTCGCCGACCGCCTCGGCGATGCCGCGATCGAATTCAAGGGCGTGAGCAAGGGTTACGGCGACCGCCTGCTGATCGATGATCTGTCGTTTCAGGTCCCGGCCGGCGCCATCGTCGGCATCATCGGCCCCAACGGCGCCGGCAAATCCACGCTGTTTCGCATGATTACGGGCAAGGAAAAGCCGGGCGCGGGCGAAGTAGTCATCGGGCCGACGGTGAAAATGGCCTATGTGGATCAGTCGCGAGACGACCTCGCGGGCGACAAGACCGTGTTCGACTATGTCGCCGCCGGGGCGGACGTGCTCAACGTCGGCAAGTTCGAGATGGCTTCGCGCGCCTACCTCGGACGCTTTAACTTCAAGGGCACCGACCAGGGAAAAAAGGTCGGCAATCTCTCCGGCGGCGAGCGCGGACGCCTGCACCTCGCGAAGACGCTGATCGCGGGCGGCAATGTGCTGCTGCTCGACGAACCCTCCAACGACCTCGACGTGGAAACCCTGCGCGCTCTGGAGGATGCCCTGCTCGAATTCGCGGGCAGCGTGCTGGTGATCTCCCACGACCGCTGGTTTCTCGATCGCATCGCCAGCCACATCATCGCGTTCGAGGGTGACTCCAAGGTGAGCTTCTTCAACGGCAACTACCAGGAATACGAAGCGGACAAGGTGAAGCGGCTCGGCGAAGAGGCGGCGAAGCCGAAGCGCATACGCTACAAACCGCTGAAGTAGTCAGTGCCAAACTGACTTGGGGGATATACAAGGGGGCGTCGCCCCCTTGTTCGTCTAGATAAGCGGACAAGGTGAAGCGCCTCGGCGAGGAAGCGGCGAAGCCGAAGCGCATACGCTATAAGCCGCTGAAGTAATCGCGTCCATCTACGTTCGCAACGGCGGCGATGGACGCGCCTGGCGACTCCCCGCTTGCTGGCTATCCGCGCCCGACAAACGGCATTTTAGTCGCCATGATAGTCATGAACTGCACGTTCGCATCGAGCGGCAGCTTGGCCATGTAGAGCACGGCGCTGCCTACGTGGGCTACGTCCATGCGCGGCTCGACTTCGATCGAGCCGTTCGCCTGCGGCACGCCGTTCTTCATGCGCTCCGTCATCTCGGTGGCGGCATTGCCGATGTCGATCTGGCCGCAGGCGATGTCGTGCTTCCTGCAATCGAGCGAAATGCATTTGGTGAGGCCGGTGACTGCGTGCTTGGTCGCGGTGTAGGGGGCTGAAAACGGCCGCGGTGCGTGGGCCGAAATCGAACCGTTGTTGATAATGCGCCCGCCCTTGGGAACTTGACTCTTCATGATCCGGATCGCCTCCTGCGAACACAGGAACATGCCGCTCAAGTTGACGTCCACTACCGACTTCCATTGCTCGAAGCTCAAATCTTCCATCGGAATCGCGGGCGCGCCCATGCCGGCATTGTTGAACAACACGTCGAGCCTGCCCCATGCCTGTTTAACCCGGGCGAACACGGACTTCACCGATTCCGGCTCGCATATGTCGGCGGGCAGTACCAAGGTGTTCGCCGCCGCCCCCGAGTCGGTCGCCGTCTTGTCGAGCAATTCCTTGCGCCGTCCCACCAGCGCTACGCGATACCCGTCCTTTAGCAGCGCCAGCGCGGCACTCTTGCCGATACCGGTCCCGGCGCCGGTGACGACGGCAACTCTGTTGTCAGTGCTCATGGTTCAGCCTCCTATTGTCTGGTGGTTCGGAATTGCGATCCGCTAACGCGGATGGTAGCGCAGCGGCTGGCGACGCAGATCGAATTGCACTGCAGTATCAACCGACACGCCGTGGAACCGTGCTTATGGCTTGAGATCGAACATTTTCTCGATCTGCGCAGTGACTTCGGCCGACAGATTCAGAAAGCAGCAGCCGGAACTTTGCAACTGCCTGCCATCAGGAAGCTCGATCAGCTGCGAATAGCGCACCTCCATGTCGACGACGACCGATTCCCCGTCGGCACTGTCGATGCGGCAGCCTTTGAGCACCGTGCCCGGCTCCAGGCTGATTTTCGGATCGTATTGCAGAAAACCGATGCCACCCTTGCTGACGTTCGCCATGGTGCCGTCGAACGGCATTACCCCCGCTTCGTCGATGACGCAACGCAATTCCTTCTTGGGCGGCGCATCGGCGCGCTCGTCGGCGCGGCGTCGATGGCCGGCGACGATCTCCGGAAAGCGCAACCTGATTCCGGGGGCCCCCTCTTGCGGCGACGTATGCTGCGGATCCGCGGCGGCGAATTCGACCCGCCAGCCGCCGGGCTCGGCATGAAATGTCGCGCGCGGCCGGGCGAGCAGGGCTTTGTTGGCCAATTCGTCCGTGCTCGGTTCGACGATGATATAGCCGCGGGCCGGATCGACGAAGCGCAGCTTGGAGCGAAACAGCCGCTTGCCGCCGCCCAGATCCGAAACAATGGGCTCGCCGCGCATGACCAGCGAATTGAGCACCCGCGCGATTTCATCCGGCGTGCGCAGCATCTGCCCCACGAGGGAGATTTGCGGATTCGGAACGGTAGGTTTCATATTGACTTGCACGTGGGAACGAAATCGGGGGCGCGGGTCACGCTCCGGGCGAAGTATAAACGCAACCGCAACACGGCGAGGCGCGGAATCGGGCGCATGGAAGTCCGCTCAGCCGTCATGCGAACACCGCGCGCGCCACCTCCAGCAGCAGGCGCACTGCTCCGCTTACCAGCAGCGCCACACCCACCGACAGCGACACCGATATCAGCGCCTCTTTTCGGCCTATCGTTTTCAGCATCACCGCGAAGGTGGAGATGCAGGGAATATAGAAGGTCAGGAACAGCAGAAAGGTCGTGATCTGCACCCAGTCGAGCCGGGCGCCGACATCGAACGTCCCCAGGGCCTGATAAACCATCAGCAAGGAAAGCTCCTTGCGCAGCACGCCGAACAGAATGGGTACGCCCAGCACCACCGGCAGGCCGAGCCACCATCCGGTCACGGGGGTGAACAGGAAATTGATCGTCGTGTCGGCGCCGACGTGATGCAGCAGCGCGAGCACCACGCTGCCGCCGACCAGGAGCGGAGTGACGATGGTGACGATGTCCTCGGTCCGTTCCCAGGTTTCGGACAAGGTCGAGCGCCAGCGCGGCAGCGCATACGGCGGTATTTCCTGCACCTGCCCGGGGCCGAATTGTTGCCGGTTGCGCGCCAGCAGGCGTCCCATCAGTGCGACCACGACGATGGTCAGCGCGAAAATAGCGAACACACCGCTGCCGCCCAGATACTTGCCGGCCAGTGCAAGGATGATGGCCGAACGCGCCGAGCACGGAACGAAGGTGATCAGCACCGAAGCGATCACCCGCTCGCGGCCCTTGCTGACTTTCGCCGCGGCCGAGATCGCCGGGACGTTGCAGCCCAAGCCGGTGAGGAAGGGCACGGCGATGCCGCCATGCAGGCCGATCTGGTGAAAGCCGCGGTCGACGACGAATGCGATGCGCTGCATGACGCCGGTTTCTTCCAGCGCCACCAGCAGCAGCACCAAAGGCAGCATATAGGGCACGACGATTCCGACCAGGCCGATCAGTCCATCGACTACCGCGCGTCCGACGACGCCGCTGGTCGAAGTCGGCTGCCAATCGGCCAGGGCCTCGACCAAGCGCGCCGAACTCACGGAATCGAGCCAGGCGCTGACCTCGAATACCATGAACAGCACCGCGGCGAATACCGCCAAGCTGCCGATCAGACCCCACTGCGGGTGCAGGAACAGTTCGTCCAGCCAGTAGCGCCAGCCGCGCTCTTCGTGCGGAGCGCCCATGCGCATGCTGGCCTCGAACAGGGTGGCGGCGCGGTGATGGCGGTCGGCATGCAGCTCTTCGTCTAGCGGTCGCGGAAGTTTGCCCGCCGCCTCGCCGCGCAATTGCTCCAGCTGCGGCAACAGTTGCGGGAAGTGCTGTCCCAATTCGCCCTGAAAATAGGCATCGCCCGCGGCGAATTGCATCAGCAACAGCGCGTGCGGTACGCGAAACGCTGCCTGAATTTCCGGGCGGTTCAGTGCCTGGCTCAAGGGCTGGAGGCTGTCGCGGATGTGCTTGCTCGCCGGTTGCGGCAGCGGACAAGTGCTGGCGCGCACCGCTGCCACTGCCGTGGTGAACAGCTGCGAAATACCCTGCCCCATCAGTGCCACGGTGGGCACCACCGGCATGCCGAGGAGCTTCTCCAGGGCTTTGACATTGATATGCAGGCCCTTGTCCCGTGCCTCGTCCATCATGTTCAGCGCGATGACCATGGGGCGGCCCAGCTGGGACAGTTCCAGCGTGAGTTCCAGATGGCTCTCGAGTGCGGTGGCGTCGACCACCTGCACGATCAGATCGGGCGGCGCGAACGGCGCGGGCGGGCCGCCCGGCTCGTGCAAGGATATGGGCGGACGCTCGTCTCCCCACAACAGATACTTCAATGCCGGCAGATCGTCCTCGGAGAGGTGGTGCAGGGAGCCGACGCTCGGCAGCTCGATCACGCTCGCCTCGTCCAAACCGATCTGGACCGTGCATTCTTCGTAGGTGCGCTGCGTGCCCGCCAAGTGGCCGCTGCGCGGCGCCGTGCTCGACACGGCGTTGAACAGCGTGCTCTTGCCGGCGTTCGGCATGCCGACCAGGGCGATGCGCAGGCGTCGCTCGCCGCGAAGCAAGGGCGTGCGTAACGGCACCCTGGATTCGGATGTGGCCATCAGCGTGCGAGTACCAAAAAAGACCGATCGGATCCGCAGCGCCGGCTCATGGTCTGGGCGCCGTGGTCGAGGACAGACGCTCGCGCACCATCTGAATATGGCTGCGCAGGGAGTAGAGTTCGTCGGCGTAGGACAGCGGCACCGCGATGCGCTGCGCCTTGGCGTCGAGTTTATTGACCTCGTCCTGAAGTTCGGCCGTCGAGATCTTGTTCGTCCTGATCGAGTCCTCGATCTCGCGCAGCTGCCGGTACCAGCGGAAAACCCGCGAGCGGACGCGGAACTCGTACAGCGGCGGCACCACGCGCGCCGCCGGGATCAGCACGGCGACGATGGAAACCAGCACCACCCACATGCGGTCGATCAGGTTGGCGAGCCAGAACGGCAGATAACGCTGCAGCAGCGGCGGGCCGTTGCGGTAATAACGCTCGGCCTCCTTGGCCAGGGGCAACTCCGTGTTCGACGGCGACGGAAACTGCCCGGCGCGCGCGATCCAGCCGCTGCCGCCGTGGATTTTGTGCGCCGCCTGCACGAATAGCTGCAGCAGCGCCGGATGCGTGCCTTCGCGCGCCACCAGGCCGGTGGTCGCGGCGATCATCGGCATATCGCTCGCGGGCAGGTTTCTGGCGATATCCATCACGCCGCGCGGCAGCACCACCGCGGAGAGGAACGGAAGACGGCGGGCATAGGCCTCTGCCTGCGCGAACTCGAACAGCTTCACTCCCGGCGTCTGCAGCAGCATCTGCACCATGAGCGACTCGGGCGCCGCGGCCAACGCCACCGCGTCGAGCTCGCCCGCGAGCAGCGCCATCACCGCCGGCGTCTGCTCCAGGCGGCTTTCCTTCAGGCTGTCGCGCTCGATACCGTTGGCGTGCAGCAGCTTCCCCATCAGCCCGGTGACGCCGCTGCCGCGCGCGCCCACATTCAGGCGCCATCCCCGCAGTTCGGACAATTGCGTCAGCGTCGCATTGCGGTTCAGGTTGTTCGCGGCCTCGCCGCGGTAGAACAGCCATACCGGCTCGAGATACAGACTGCCCAGGGACACCAGGGGCACGCCGCCTTTTTCCTCGTCGGCAGCGCGCGCGGCTTCGCTGGACCCGCCGCGCACGAATGCCAGATCCACTTTCTGCGCCGGATCATGCAGCTGGCGCCGGTTCTCGGACGACCCCGCCGTGGTCTTTTGCACCACTTCGATGCCGTAGCGCCTGAGTTCAGCCGCATAGCGCTTGCCGAACTCGGCATAGTCGCTTTGCTCCGGTCCGGTTGCGAGCACGACGCGCTTGGGCGGCGCCGGGTCGAGCAAAAAATAAGCGGCGGCGAGCAGCAACAAAGTTATCAGCAGGAACGGTCCCGCAGTGGCGATCAGGTCGCGGACCGAGAGCAGGGTATTTCGGATCAGGCGGGGCATACGTTCAAGCATAGCTGAATTCTGCGCTTGTCTGGCAGGTCGAATGGCGTTAACGTTGGCGAACCCGGAAATCCTGGTGGTTTACTCCCCGGCGCCCATTCATTATCCGCGCGGTCATGGACTTCTGCACCCGGAGCCGGTAGACTGCGCGCCTTTTCGCCACCCTGCCTCCCCTACCGTCCCATGATTGCCGCCGCCGCACCTCCAGTTCCCCAAATCGCCGAAACTGACGCCGCACGCGCGAGCGCCGAACGGATTGCGCGCGAGATGGCGCGGCGCCGCACTTTCGGCATCATTGCCCACCCCGACGCGGGCAAGACCACGCTGACCGAGAAGCTGCTGCTGTTCTCCGGCGCCATCCAGCTCGCCGGCACGGTGAAGGCGCGCAAGAGCCGGCGGCACGCGACCTCGGACTGGATGGAGATCGAGAAGCAGCGCGGCATATCGGTAGCGAGCTCGGTGATGCAGTTCGATTTCCGCGGCAGCGTGGTCAACCTGCTTGATACGCCCGGGCACCAGGATTTTTCCGAAGACACCTACCGCGTGCTCACCGCCGTCGATTCCGCACTGATGGTGATCGATGCGGCCAAGGGCGTGGAAGAGCAGACGATCAAGCTGTTGAACGTGTGCCGCATGCGCAGCACGCCCATCCTTACCTTCATGAACAAGATGGACCGCGAAACGCGCGAACCGCTGGCGCTGCTCGACGAGGTGGAGTCGGTGCTGAAGATTCAGTGCGCGCCGGTGACCTGGCCGATCGGCATGGGCAAGTCCTTCCGCGGCGTGTACCACCTGCTGCGCGACGAGATCCTGCTGTTCACCGCGGGCGAGGACCGCGCCGACCAGGAATTCGAGGCGATCGCGGGCATCGACAACCCGCGGCTGGCCGAGAGTTTTCCTCGCGAGATCGAGCAGCTGAAAACGGAAGTCGCGCTGGTCCGCAGCGCCATGCATCCGTTCGACCTCGAAGCCTTTCTCGACGGTACGCAGACGCCGGTGTTTTTCGGCTCGGCGGTCAACAACTTCGGCGTTCGCGAAATACTGAACGCGCTGATCGATTGGGCGCCTGCACCGCGCGCGCGCGACGCGACGCTGCGCACCGTCGCGCCCGGCGAGGCCCAGTTCTCCGGTTTCGTGTTCAAGATTCAGGCGAACATGGATCCGGCGCATCGCGACCGGATCGCGTTCCTGCGCGTGTGCTCGGGGCGCTTCGAGCGCGGTATGAAAATCAGGCACCTGCGCCTCGATCGCGAAATCAAGGTCAACAACGTCGTCACCTTCATGGCCTCGAGCCGCGAGCAGGTCGAGGAGGCCTATGCCGGCGACATCATCGGCCTGCCCAATCACGGCCAGATGCAGATCGGCGACAGTTTTTCCGAGGGCGAAACCCTGCAGTTCACCGGCATTCCGTACTTTGCGCCGGATTTCTTCCGTTCGGTGCGCATCCGCAACCCGATCAAGGTGAAGCAGCTGTACAAAGGCCTGCAGCAACTGGGCGAAGAAGGCGCGGTGCAGGTCTACAAACCCGTGCTCGGAGGGGATTTGATCCTCGGCGCGGTGGGCGTGCTGCAGTTCGAGGTGGTCGCAAGCCGGCTCGCGAACGAATACGGCGTCGATGCCGTGTTCGAGGGCACGCCGGTTACTTGCGCGCGCTGGGTGAGCGGCGACGACAAGCGCGCGTTGGCCGAGTTTGAGAAGTCCCTGGCCCACAACATCGCCCATGACGCCGCCGGCAACCTCGCCTACCTGTCGCCCAATAGCGTCAATCTGCAGTTGACGCAGGAGCGCTGGCCCGGGCTAAGATTTCATGCGACGCGCGAACACGCCGTCGCGCCGGACTGACGCGTGGCGGGGAGCAAAATAACGAAGCCCCGCCTGTGGCGGGGCTTGCGGGCACTCGTTAGCGCAAGTGCCGGTGCCGTATGAGCGGCGTTTTGCGGGGCTGTACCCCGTTGTGCGATGGATTTAAAATTCTTTCGCCAGTGGGTGTGCCTCCTATGCTGCTACACTTTATTTATAGGTCGGAATTCGGCGAAAGTCAAGAGGGTGATTCTCCGCTGCCTGCCACCGAGGCCGCTGAGCCCGTGACGACGATGATCGCTGACAAATCGTAAAGGAACCATGAAAGCCGCATTGATCGCAGCTTTTGCGTTGGTCGTCTCCGCCGGCGCTTGGGCGCAAGGCGGCTATCCGAGCCGTCCCGTCACCATGGTGGTCGGTTTTGCGCCGGGGGGTGGCACCGATACCGTGGCGCGCATCATCGCGAAACATCTCAGCGACGGCCTGGGCCAGCAGGTCGTGGTCGAAAACAAGGCGGGGGCGGGCGGCAATATCGCCACGGAGTATGTGGCCCGCGCGGCGCCCGACGGTCACACGATACTGCTCGGCAATGTAGGCTCGCTCGCCGTGGCGCCGCACATGATCGCCAGTCTGGGCTACGATCCTCTGCGCGATTTCGCGCCGATCACGATGGCGGTCGTGTTCGCCAACGTGATCGTGGTGCCGTCTTCGGTGCCGGCACAGTCCCTGACCGAGTTCGTGAAACTGGCGCAGGCGAAGCCGGGGACGGTCACGTATGGCACCTCGGGCATAGGCGGCGCCGGACACCTCGCCGGCGAGATGTTCAATATGCGGGCGAACATCGAACTCGTCCACGTGCCTTATAAGGGCGGCGGTCCGTCGATGCAGGGACTGCTCGGCGGTCAGGTCATGTCCAGTTTCGCCACGCCGGTGTCCGTAGTCGAGCATATGAAGGCGGGCAAGCTGCGCGCGCTCGCCACGACGGGGCCGAAACGGGCTGCGCTGCTGCCCGATGTGCCGACCGTGGCCGAATCGGGTTATCCCGGCTTCGAAGCCATGAACTGGTATGCCTTCGTGGCGCCGGCGAAGACGCCGAAAGCGATCATCGAACGGCTGAACCGCGAGCTGGTGAAGGCGCTCGAGTCGCCCGAGGCCGCAGTCCTGCTCGGCAAGCAGGGTCTGGAGCCCAGCCCGACTACGCCGGCTGAACTCGGGCGCTACATCGAGCGCGAATACGAGACCTGGGGCAAGGTGGTGAAGCAGGCCGGCATCAAGGCGCAGTGACGGCTCTCGCGCTGCGCCCGCGGGGCGTTGCTACAGCGTAACCCTGGTGCCGAGTTCGATCACGCGCTCGGGGAGCAGCTTGAAATATTCCGCGGTCGCGGGACTGTTGCGCTGCATCCAGCGGAACAACTCCCGGCGCCAGGTGAACAAGCCCGGCTTTGCGGCGCGCGCGAGCGTGGCTTTGCCGAGGAAGAAGGTCGTCTCCAAGGCCTCGAATTTCAAGCCGTGGCGCCCGAGCAACTGCAGCCCCTTGGGCACGTCGGGCTCTTCCATGAACCCATAGTGCAGCGTCGCCTGATAGACATGGCCGCGCTCGATCACGCGCACTTCAGTGCGCTCGAAGTCGGAGACACGCGGCACGTCCTCGTTGCCGATGGTCAGGAACACGATGCGCTCATGCAGGACTTTGTTGTGCTTGAGGTTGTGCATCAGCGCCGCCGGAACCGAGCCGGGGTCGGGCGAGAGGTAGACGGCGGTGCCCGGAACGCGCGGAATCTCGGCGCCACACAGCGTCGTGAACGCATCGATCGGCACGCGTTTGCTGCGCTCATGCGCCGTGAGTATGGTCTCGGCGCGCTTCCAGGTCGTAAGCATGACGAACAATGCCAATCCGCACGTGAGCGGGAACCAACCGCCGTCCGCGATCTTGGTCGCATTGGCGGCGAAAAACACGAGTTCCATTGTGCCCACCAGTGCGAGCACGATCAGGAACAGCGGGTTGCGCTTCTTCGGCAGTGACATGGCAACCACTGCGACTAGCGCCGTGGTCAGCACCATGGTTCCCGAGACCGCAATGCCATATGCCGACGCGATTGCACTCGAATTCTTGAACCCCAGCACCAGCAGTATCACCAGGACCAGCATGGACCAATTCACCTGCGGGATGTAGATCTGGCCACGTTCGGTTTCCGAGGTGTGGCGAGTTTGTATGCGCGGGAGGTAGCCAAGGCGCGTAGCCTGCTGCGTCACCGAGAACGCACCGGAGATCGTCGCCTGCGAGGCAATCACGGTCGCTACCGTCGCGAGGAGCACCAAGGGCATCAGCAGTTCCTCCGGCGCGAGCAGATAAAACGGGTTCTTCATCGCCGTCGGATCGCGCAGTGCGAGCGCCCCCTGACCGAAGTAATTGATCATCAGCGCAGGAAACACCAGTCCGAACCAGGCCAGTCGGATCGGCTTCGCGCCGAAGTGGCCCATGTCGGCATACAGCGCCTCCGCGCCGGTAAGGGCGAGGAACACCGCACCGAGCACGAGAAAAGTGAGTCCGGGCGAATGTTTGGCGAAGGCGAGGGCATGCCGGGGGTCCAGCGCCGCGAGTACGGTGGGCGTTTGCGCGATCGAGATCGCGCCGAGAGTCGCAAGAGCGAGGAACCACAGTACCATGATCGGACCGAAGAGCTTGCCCAGCGCGCTGGTGCCGCGGGCCTGGATGGCAAACAAGCCGACCAGGATCGTAATCGTGATGGGCACGATCCAGCGCTCGAACGCGGGCGTCGCCACCGACAAACCTTCGATTGCGGACAGCACCGAGATCGCGGGCGTGATAATGGCGTCGCCGTAGAACAGTGACGCGCCGAATATGCCCAGCATCGCCACCGTCCAACTGAGGCGGGGACGTTCGCGCGTCACGCGCGAGGCAAGCGCGAGCAATGCAAGAATGCCGCCTTCGCCGCCGTTGTCGAAGCGCAGCACCATGGTCACGTATTTCATGGAGACGATGAGCGTGATTGACCAGAACATCATCGACAATACCGCAAGCACGTTCGCCTCGGTGAGCGGCAGACCGTGCGGACCGCTGAACGCTTCCTTGAACGCATACAAGGGGCTGGTGCCGATGTCGCCATAAACCACGCCTAGCGCGGCGAGGCTCAGTATCGTCAGTGTGGATTTGGCGTGGGATCCGGTGTCGGCGGCTGCGGTCGATGCCATGGGTAACCTCGACGGGGTTACGAGAGGGTACGGACTATAATCCCTTTCATGCTGCATTGCAACATCGACCGCCAAGCGGCGGTCCAGGTGCCTATTTCAGCATCATCAAAACAGGTGCACCGCCGTCGGCCAGAAGAATCCGATCAGCGAAAACGCCACGCCGACAACGCCTAGCGCCCCTGCGACCCAAACCAGCACGGTAAGCCCGGTGATGATGGACGCCGAGGCGAGCACGATGGCGATTTGCACCGCGCCGGAGGCGAGTTCGTAGTTGTGGTACGCGGCGAGTGCGCGGTCGCGCTTCTGTTCGGTGACCTTGGCGCGCGCGGCGAGTTCTTTGCGGCCCTCGTTGGTCTCGGGCTCCGTGTCATAGCGCTCGGCCGTCTTGCGCCAGCCGGCGATCTGCTTTTCAACCAGGTCTTTTACCTTCGGGTCGGCCGTTTTCGCCAGTTCCAGCGTCGCCGACTCGGCCGCGGTTTTCATCATGGTGAGCCGCACCGTCTTCGCCTGGAAGAAGGTCCACAGGTTCGACGCCTCGATATTCAGGCTCAAGGCCTGCGTCTGCGCGCCCTTGCCCAGCGTTTCCGAGAACGCCAGTACCAACGCCAGAATGGCGATGAGCAAACCGATCTGCTTGCTGCCCTCGTCATGATGAGCGGGGCCGTGCCCGTGTCCTGCCGACATGCGAAACTCCCAAGTAAATTGCCAAGGGCGCCTATTGTCGCGTTTTTGCGCGGCTTCGCAAGTGGAAAATTCGCGGAAATGTTCTGGATCGAGCGCGCTGGACCGGCAAACCGGCAGCTCGACGCGATGGGCGCGGGCGGCAAATTGCCGCGCTCACGGGCCGGTTTTTCCGCGCGCAGCGGTTCTGGCGTCCGTCGGTCGCGGCGCAGCCGGTGGTGCGGGCGCGGCAGTGTGCGCTGCGGCGGTCGCCTGGGGACGTTCGGCACGTCCCTGCTGTGGTACGGCGATGATCGCAGCTTCCTGGCGTACGGATGCCGGCGCAGGGTGGATCTCCGGGCGCGCCTGGGGTGCGCGTGGCGCGTCGATGTGGATGCCAGGCTGCGGCTGCGATCCGCGCGCGTGTTCGTGGCCTTCCGCGCGGAACCGGGCGTCCCCAAAGTGCGCGGATCCCGGGCCAGGTCCATGCCGCATTTCCGTCGTTGTGCCGCCACCCCACTGTGTTTGCGCAGCGCCGGCTGCAGCACGGGCTTCCTGATGGCTTTCGGTCCGATTGGCACTGACGGCAGGGGCAAGGTTGGCAGGCAGCGCACCCGTGCGGGCGACAGGCTGCGCATCGGGTCGGCGACCTTCGATCCGTATGTTCTGAATAAGTGGGGCGGGTGCGGCCGGAGCATCGGGTCGCGTTTCCACACGGGTGCGCGCATCGGGCCGGCGTGCGTCGACGCGTGCTTCGGGGCGTGCCTCCGCTGTTCGCGCTTGACCGCCGCGGATAGGCGCGACGCCGGCCGCGCCGAAACGCTGCTGCGCATCGCCGCTGCGATAGGCGAGGCCTCGGCGGTGATCCGGGTCGTGGTGCCATGCCCCGGGCGGGTTTGCCGCGCGCGCAGGACTCAGCCTGTTGTAATAGTGAGTGTTGCCGTGCACCACCCTGGCCTGGCGCAGACGCCAGTCGATGGCGCCAAAGAAGAATCCGGCCGAAATGGCGACCGGCGCTCCCCAGTAGAATCCACCGGCGTAGGCGGGGCGCGCGTAATAGCCATGCCAGGGCCGCAGGTAGACCGGCGGATAGGTTGGCCACCACCACGGGCCGTACACGACCAGCGGGTCGTAGTAAGGCACGTAGACGAGTTCGGGGTCGTAGGCTTGCAGCATCAGGCCGGTCCCGCTATCAATCACGCTGATGCGCTCATCCGAGCGCAGCTTGCCCGCGGCTTGCGCCCGGCGCCGCAGGGCTTGCACCGTATCCATCAGCTGCGGCTGCTGCGCGAGGAACGCGTCGCCCAGCGCTTGCGTCCATTGCGGGTTCTCGGCCATGCGCGCCAGCAATTGCGGAAACGCGACCAGCGACTTCACGCTGGCGTCCCAGTTCTCCATTTCAGCCGCGCGGACCGCCGCGTCACCGGAAAGATCGGGACGATCCCGGGACCAGCGCGCAGCCTCCTGCACCTCCAGCGGGTAAGTCGCCGCCATCAGGATCTGCGCCAGCAGCGGATCGGGGTAAAGCGCGACCGGTGCCAGCATCTGGTCGAGTTCCGGCTGGGAGAACGTGTACGCTGGCTGCGCCTGCGTGCCGCCGGCCGCAGACGCGAGCGCAACTGCGGTGAGCAGCGCCAATAGCCGGGACGCAAGATATCGGAAAAGAGTTTTCATGTGCACCGCCTGTCTTGGTAACGGTGGCCCGCGTCGGAATTCGCGATCCCGGCGCGCCGCCCGCCATACCCATGAGAACGCCGCGCCAGCGCTCGGGTTCACGGCGAAAGTGCAAGGAAATGTAAGCGCTGCAAAGAAGCGTTGCGGCCGCAGACGGTTGATTGCGGCGGAGTCACGGCGATGCCGAGTCTATGCAGCCGATTGCAGGTCACGCGCGCCGCATGTTTTGACGTGCCGCAAAAACGCCGATCCGGACAGACATAATCTGCCCTTGGCACGCATGGGTATTGATTGCGCAGGTCGACGGTAGCGATTGTGAATATGGCGGTTCGCAATGAGTTGATGTAATGTCGCGCTTCGGACCGCAGCGCGGATGATTCGCGCAACTGAATTCGGCACACTGGCTGCCCACGCGGCCGGTATAGACGACGTTTCGAAGCCACACGGCCATGACAAGGAGGAAGCAAAATGGCACGCCTGACGATCAACGGCAAATCTCAGCAGTTCGAAGTCGATCCGGACACGCCCCTGCTGTGGGCGATCCGGGAGCAGATCGGCTTAACCGGCACGAAATACGGCTGCGGCGTCGCGATGTGCGGCGCGTGCACGGTGCTGATCAACGGCGAGGCGGTGCGTTCCTGCGTCGTGCCGGTCAGCGCGGCGGAAGGTAAACAGATCACGACGATCGAAGGCCTTGCCGAGAACGGCGTCCTCAGCAAGGTGCAACAGGCATGGCTGGACCACGATGTGCCGCAATGCGGATACTGTCAGTCGGGCATGATCATGGCCGTCACGGCACTGCTGAAAGACAAGCCGAAACCGACCGACGCCGAGATCGATGCCGCGATCACGAACATCTGCCGCTGCGGCACCTTCCAGCAGGTGCGCGCCGCAATCCACGCAGCAGCCAAGGCCTAAGGGGGACGCCATGATCGATACTCTGAAAATCAACCGCCGCTCTTTCCTCATCGGCTCCGCCGCGGTAGGTGGCGGACTCGCGCTCGGCCTGAAAATTCCCTTCGGCGGGCCTGACGCCGTCGAGGCGGCAGATGGCTTGCCCGAGATCAACGCCTGGGTGGTCATACGCCCGGACGACACGGTGGTGGTGCGCATCGCGCGCTCCGAGATGGGGCAGGGCACGCTCACCGGCCTGGCACAGATGGTGGCTGAGGAACTCGAATGCGACTGGGCCAGGGTGACTACCGAATATCCGACACCCGGACAGAACGTGGCGCGCAAGCGCGTCTGGGGCGATTTCGGCACCGGCGGCAGTCGCGGCATCCGCACTTCGCACGACTACGTGCGCAAGGGCGGCGCGGCGGCGCGCATGATGCTGGTGCAGGCGGCGGCCAACGAATGGAAGGTTGCGGCCGCGGAATGCGTCGCCGCCAACAGCGTGATCACGCACAAGCCCTCGGGCCGTACCATGACCTATGGCAAAGTCGCGGATGCCGCGTCGAAACTCGAGCCACCGAAGGAGGTGCCGCTGAAGGATCCGAAAGACTGGAAGATCATCGGCAAACCTCTGAAGCGTCTGGACACCCGGGACAAACTCATCGGCAAGCAAATTTACGGGGCCGATCTGAAACTGCCAGGGATGCTCAATGCGGCGATCCGCGATTGCCCGGTGTTCGGCGGCAAGGTAAAAAGTTTCGATTCGGCGAAGGCGGCGTCGATGCCGGGGGTGAAGAAGATCGTGCGCGTCGGCGACTCCGCCATCGCCGTAGTCGCCGATACCTGGTGGCATGCCAAGACCGCGCTCGATGCCGTGGCCATCGACTGGGACGGCGGGGCGAACGCCAAGGTGTCTAGCGCGTCGATTGCGGAAATGTTGAAAGAGGGCCTCTCGGCCGAACAGGCCTTCGTGCACAACGAGAAAGGCAACGCCAAAGCTGCGCTGGCCGCGGCGACAAAGAAGGTCGAAGCCGTCTACGCTTATCCCTACCAGAATCACGCCTGCATGGAACCGATGAATGCGACCGCGCGCTATACCAGCGATCGCTGCGAAGTCTGGTGCCCGACGCAGAACGGCGAGGCGGCGCTCGCCGCCACCGCCGAGGCGTCCGGCTTGCCGCTGGCGCAATGCGATGTGTACAAATTGCTGTTGGGCGGCGGCTTCGGCCGCCGCGGCTTCACCGACTACGTGCGTCAGGCGGTCCTGATCGCGAAGGAGTTACCCGGCACGCCGGTGAAGCTGCTTTGGTCGCGCGAAGAAGACATGCTGCACGGCAAGTACCACCCGGTGATGCAGGCGAAACTGACCGGGGCTCTGGATGCGAACGGAAACCTGGACGCCTTGCACATACGGCTCTCGGGCCAGTCTATCCTCGCTTCCGCCCGGCCCGAGGCGCTGGACAAAGGCAAAGACCCGTTCACGTTCCAAGGCTTCTGGCCCACAGGGGAGCATTCGCTCGAGTACACCATCCCGAACCTGCTGGTCGATCATGCGATGCGCAATACCCATGTGCCGCCGGGTTTCTGGCGCGGCGTGAACATCAATCAGAACGCAATCTTCCTCGAGTGCTTCATCGATGAACTCGCGCACGCGGCCGGCAAGGATGCGCTGGAATTCCGGCGCAAATTGATGGCCGGCCATCCGCAGGCGTTGGCGGTGCTCAATGCCGTGGCCGACAAAGGCGGTTGGGGCAAGCCGGCGGCGTCCGGCGTGCACCGCGGGCTGGCCGTGTTCCGGGCTTTCGGTGCTTACGTGGCCGCGTGCGCCGAGATCTCCGTGAGCGGCGGCAACAAGGTGAAAATCCACCGCATCGTCGGCGCGACCGATCCGGGGTATGCAGTGAACCCGGCTCAAATCGATCGCCAGGTGGCCGGCTCCTTCGTCTACGGTCTGTCCGCGCTGTTCAACCAGGAGTGCACGGTCAAGGACGGCCACATGGAGCAAGACAATTTCCATGTCTACAATTCGATGTACATCGCGCAGATGCCGAAAGTGGAATCGATCGTGATGCCCTCCGGCGGCTTCTGGGGCGGGGTCGGCGAGCCGACCATTTGCGTTGCCGGACCCGCGGTGCTCAATGCGTTGTTCGCGGCGACCGGCAAGCGCATCCGCTCGTTCCCGCTTAAGAACCACGGCATCGAACTGGTATAGGCGAGCAGGGGGCGGGGCGCAACGGCCACCCCCCTTTGGGGACTCCCGGACATGAGCGTGAAGCGCGTATCGATTGCAGTTGCCGTCTTGGTCGCATCGGTGTTCCCGGCGGCGCGGGACGCGAACGCGGCGGCAGGTCCTGCTGCCAGGAACAGCGGCGCGGTCGCAGACCATGCCATGCCTGTTTCGCTCACTGGCGCCAAAGGCGATCCGGCGCGCGGCAGGGCGATCGTCGTCAACCGGCAAGTCGGGCTGTGCCTGCTGTGCCACAGCGGGCCGCTCGAGGAAGAGCGGTTCCAAGGGAACCTGGCGCCCGATCTGCGCGGCACGGGGAGCCGATGGTCGGAGGGCGAGCTACGGCTGCGCATCGTGGATTCGGGCCGGATCAACCCAGCGTCCATCATGCCATCGTACTTTCGCACCGAGGGATTGGTTCGGGTCGCGGCCGCGTATCGCGGCAAGCCGGTGTTGAGCGCGCAGCAGATCGAGGACGTGGTCGCATTTCTCATCACCTTGCGCGACTAGGACAAACGCATGCGCGAGACGTCGTTGCGGCAATACCGATGAAACCCGATGGTACTAGAGGTTCGCGCCGGGATTTCTTGCGTGCGACCGGCGTCATCGCAGCCGGGATCGCGTTCGACGCGGCGACCACGGCGGTGGCCGCGGCCGAGCCCGCCATTGCCAGCGCCTCGACGGCGGCCAAGTCGTCCGTCGTGTCCATGCTGGAGGCGATCCAGCGGACGGTCGGCAGTGCGACCATCAACAAGGGCAGGGTGAAATTGGAGTTGCCGCCTCTGGTCGAGAACGGCAATACCGTAGGGCTCGCAGTCCGCGTCGACAGCCCGATGACGCCGGCAGACCATGTACGGGCGATTCACGTCTTCAGCGAAAAAAATCCGCAGCCCTACGTCGTTACTTTTCGCCTCGGCCCGCGCGCGGGGCGCGCGACTGTCGCCACGCGGGTGCGGCTCGCCGATTCGCAGACCGTGGTCGCAATCTGCGAAATGAGCGACGGCTCGTTCTGGTCCGACAGCGTGAATGTGGTGGTCACCCTCGCGGCCTGCACGGAGGAACTGTAAGCATGGCGCGCGCGCTGATCAACGTGCCTGCAACCGCCCGCCGCGGGGACATCATCGACATCAAGGCGCTCATTTCGCACGAAATGGAGACCGGGTTTCGCCGTACCCAGCTCGGCGTTCCGATCCCGCGCGACATCATTACCCAGTTCATCTGTACCTATAACGGCGCCGAAATCTTTCGCGCCGAGTTCCATCCGGCGATCGCCGCGAACCCGTTCATCGCGTTTTCAACCATCGCCACCGAGAGCGGTACGATCACCTTCAACTGGAGCGGCGACAACGGCTTCTCCGCGGCCGAATCCGCCGCCATCAGCGTCGCTTGAGCGCCTTGGCCGACAATCGGGCCGGCGGCGCGCTGCGCTCGCTCTGTATCGCGATGTTGCTGGTGGTCGCTGCGCGAGCCGGGTCTGCCGCCGAGATTCCGCTGCCGCAACGCCGCTCGGGCTACGAATTCATGGGCCGCGAGACGCGGGCGATGCAGGACGACGACAGCGCCAATCCCGGCATGCTGTGGGTGCTCGACGGCGAAAAGCTGTGGAACACCAAGGCGGGCGCCGCCGCACTCGCCTGCGCCGATTGCCACGGCGATGCGCGCGCTAGCATGCGCGGCGTCGCCGCGCGCTATCCGGCGTTCGACGCTGCAGCTGCCCGGCCGGTGAATCTGCAGCAGCGCATCAACCGCTGCCGCGGCGAACAGCAGAAGGCGCCGCCGCTTGCGTTCGAAAGCAAGGATCTGCTCGCACTTGCCGTCTATGTAGGACTGCAGTCGCGCGGCTTGCCGATAGTGCCGCAGACGGACGAACGCGCGAAGCCGTTTATCGAAGCCGGCCGCGAACTATTCCAACGCCGCCAGGGCCAACTCAACCTGTCGTGCGCCCAGTGCCACGATGACAACTGGGATCGGCGCCTTGCCGGCAACGCCATTACGCAGGGGCACCCGGGCGGGTACCCGCTGTACCGCCTGGAGTGGCAAGGCCTGGGCTCGCTGCAGCGGCGGCTGCGCAATTGCCTGGTCGGTACGCGCGCACAGGCGTACGATTACGGCGAGGCAGAATTGGTGAATCTGGAACTATTTTTGATGTGGCGGGCGCGGGGCATGAACATCGAGACCCCCGCGGTGCGGCCTTAGGAGCAAGACCTCGTGCATCTCGATGCATTGATCGACCAGGTGCGCGCCTGGGTGGCCGAAGCCGAGCGCGTGGTGGTCCTCACCGGCGCCGGCATTTCCACCGAGTCGGGAATTCCGGATTTTCGCGGGCCGCAAGGCGTTTGGACGCGCGATCCGGATGCGGAAAAGCTATCCGATATCCGCTATTACATGACCGATGCCGAGATCCGCAAGAAGGCCTGGCAGGCGCGGCTGGTGCATCCGGCGTGGGAAGCTCAGCCGAACGCGGGCCACGAGGCCATCGTCGGGCTGGAGCAGCGCGGCAAGCTGCACGCGCTTATCACCCAGAACATCGACGGTCTGCACCAGAAGGCGGGCAACTCGTCCGAACGCGTGATCGAAGTGCATGGCACGGTGCTGAAGGTGGTGTGCATGAACTGCGGCTGGAAGGGGCCGATGCAGGAGACGCTGGTACGCCTGGTGACCGGCGAGGATGATCCGCCGTGCAGACTATGCGGGGGCATCCTGAAAAGCGACACGATTTCTTTTGGGCAGAACCTGGTGCCCGAGGTGATCGCGCGCGCGATGCGCGCCGCGGCCGAGGCCGACTGTTTCATTGCCGTCGGCACCAGCCTGCAAGTCTATCCGATCGCAGGTGCGGTGCCCGAGGCCAAATCCGCCGGCGCGCGCGTGGTCATCGTCAACGCCGAGCCAACACCGTTCGACGAGATCGCCGATGCCGTACTCTCTGAATCCATCGGCACGGTACTGCCGCGGATTCTATAACCGCGGTTCCCTTGGATCAGTAATGCGCGCAGCCGGTGCGTTCCCAATGACGCTGGCGTTGCTCCAGGTCGGCCAGGTTCGCGGAGGCGGCGAAGAAGCGATCGCGCTCGAACTGTTCGTTGCGTTCCAGCCAGTCGACGACGGCGTTGTAGGCGACTTTCAACAGGCGTGCGATTTCGGTACTGCGCATGCGGCGAGCGTTCTGCTCCAGGGCCTGGAGGTCGAGCGCCGTCGCGTTCGCGGCTTCGGCTTGGATATTGCTCTGCACAAAATCGGGCGCGGGAGGAGATTTCTTGAAGGCCGTGGCTGCGCGTTCGCCAAATGCGGCGTCGGGGCGTACGATACTGTCGCCTTCATACAGGGGGGCATAGAGTCTCATGGCAAATTCCTTTCTGATACGGTTGATTCAGCACATGTATTGCGCTTTATATGCAGGATATTACGGAGCTCTCGCAAAGTAATCCAATCGCATGTTCGGATAGCCGCCATCGCTTTAGGTTATACTGTGACTAATGCCATGATGCGGCGCAACAATATTGGCCGAAGTCAGGCTATAACCAACCGGAAAAAGTGGTTTTAAAATGGAGCTTTACCAGCTGCGAACCTTTGTCGCCGTCGCCGAGGCCGGTCATCTGACGCGTGCTTCGGAAAAACTGCACGTCAGCCAGCCGGCGGTCAGCGCGCAGATCAAAGCGCTGGAGGATGAACTCGAACTTGCCCTGTTCGAACGTACCTCCAGCGGCATGGTGCTGACCTCGGCGGGCACACGGCTGCTCGCGGACGCGGAGAAAGTGCTGGCTGCGGCCCAGATCCTGCGCAACGAGGCGAAAGCACTCAAAGGGGAAGTCGCCGGCAAGGTGCGCGTGGGCACCATGTCGGATCCTGGATTCATCCGCGTCGGCGAATTTCTGAATACCACGGTCGAGCGCTATCCCTTGCTGCAGGTGGAACTGCACCATGAAATTACCGGTGCCGCGTTCGCCAAGGTGCGCGACGGCGAGCTGGATGCGAGTTTTTACTATGGCGAGCTCGACCATCCGGGCATAGACGGATTGCGGCTGCGGGGAATGACCTATCGCGTTGCCGCGCCGGCTGCCTGGGCCAGCCGCATCGCCGCTGCCGACTGGAGCGAGATCGCGCAGCAGCCGTGGGTCATCACGCCGTCGATCAGCACCCACCATAAGCTGGTGCGCGCGCTGTTCGACAAGCACGGCATCGAACCCACCAAGGTGGTCGAGGCCGACCAGGAATCGGTGATCGCGAACCTGGTCGTATCCGGTGTCGGTCTGTCCTTGATCCGCGAGGAATTGGCGCTGGAGAAAGAGGCCGCGGGAGAAATCTGCCTGTGGCAGGAGGTGCGGCTGGAGGCTACGCTATGGTTTATTTACCTCCTCGAGCGCAAGGACGATCCCGTGATCCGCGCGCTGCTCGGCGTGTTGCGCGATACCTGGAAGCTGGCCAGGGAGCCGGTCGTGCACGGACACAAGGTCAGCCAGCACGTCTGATCGGCGCGAACGCCGGCCGCACCCGGCGCCGATTCAGGCGGCAAACGCAGCGCGTGTTCGCAATCGGTACAGCAGCGCCGCGACGATCGCGATATTGACGAGATTCCAGGCGATACCATTGACGAACGCGGCGCGATAGGAACCGGTTAGATCGAAGATCGCGCCCGACATCCAGCCGCCCAGCGCCATACCGAACAGCGTCGCCATCAGCACTGTGCCCACGCGCGCCCCGGCCTCGCGCGGCGTGAAATGCTCGCGCACGATGAGCGCATACGACGGCACGATGCCGCCCTGGAACAGGCCAAACAGCCCGGCAACCAGGTAGAGCGAGACCAGCCCTTGGAACGGCAGGAACAGGAACAGCGCGACCATCTGCAGCGTGGAACCCAGGAGCAGCGTGCGCAGCCCGCCGATGTGGTCGGAGATCCAGCCCGAGGCGAGCCGGCTGACGATGCCGCAGGCCAGCATCAGGGAAAGCATTTCCGCGCCGCGCGCCGGTCCAAAACCCAGGTCGCCGCAATAGGCGACGATATGCACCTGCGGCATCGACATCGCCACGCAGCAGGCGACGCCGGCGACGCACAGCAGCGCCTGCAGGGTGTTGGGCGCGAGGCCCAGCGAAACTTCGGAGCCAGCGGCGATGGGCGCAGCTCCCGCGACGGGCAGTTCGATGACAGGCGGGCGCCGGCGCAGCGCCAGCGCGAGCGGCAGCATCGCTGTAAGGCAGAACACGCCGATGCCGATATAGGTCTGGCGCCAGCCGGCTACCTCGATGAAGTGTTGCATCACCGGCGGCCAGGCCGCGCCTGCCAGATAGTTGCCGCTGATGCAGATGGCGACGGCGATGCCGCGGCGGCGTTTGAACCAGAGCGAAATGTCCGCCACCAGCGGCGCGAACGTGGCCGAGGTGCCGAGCAAGCCGATCAATAGGCCTTGCGCGAGGTTGAATTGCCACAGACTGCCCGCGGTGCCGGCGGCGACAAAGCCCGCACACAATCCCAGCGCGCCGATGATCACCGGGACGATAACGCCATAGCGGTCCGACAGGCGCCCCATCGGGATGCCGCCCAAGCCGAATCCGATCATGGTGAAGGTATAGGGCAAAGAGGCGTCGGAGCGCCCCACGCCGAACTCTGCCTGCACGCGCGGCAGCACCACGCTGATCGCGTACATGCCGGAACCGCCTATGGTCATCAGTGCGAGCGCAGCGGCGAGGCGCGCCCAGGCGTAGGGCGACTCGACCGCGCTCTGTGTCCTGGTCAAAACCCCTCGAGTACGATCTTGCCCAGCGTATGCCCACCTTCGAGCATCCGGTGCGCGCGCTTCAGGTTGGCGGCGTTGATTGTTCCGAGATGGGTGGTGAGCGTCGTCTTCAGTGTGCCCGCTTCGATCAGCGCCGCCGTTTCGTCGAGCAGCTGGTGCTGCTCGATCATGTCCGGCGTCTTGAAACTGGAGCGGGTGAACATGAATTCCCAGGACAGGCTCACGCTCTTGCCCATCAACGGCGTCAAATCGACCGGTTTCAGCGTGCCGACGATCGCGCACATCTTCCCCAACGGCTTGATGATGCCGGCGAACACGGGGAACCAGCGATCGGTGTTGTTGAGGCAGAAGATGTAATCGACTTCCTTCATGCCCAGCGCTTCGAGTTGCGGCGCCAGGTCTTTGCCGTGATCGACCACGTGGTCCGCCCCGAGCTCTCGCACCCACGCCATCGATTCCGGCCGCGAGGCGGTGGCGATGACAGTGAGGCCGGCGAGTTTCTTTGCCAGCTGGATCGCGATCGAGCCGACGCCGCCGGCGCCGGCGATGATGAGCAGGGTGCGGCCAGCATGCGCGCCGGTCCTGGAGATGCCCATGCGGTCGAACATGCCTTCCCAGGCGGTGATGGTGGTGAGCGGCAGCGCCGCAGCTGCGGCGAAACCCAGGTTCGCAGGTTTCCTGCCGACGATGCGCTCATCGACCAGGTGAAATTCGCTGTTGCAGCCCGGCCGTAGGATGCTGCCCGCGTAATACACCGCGTCTCCGGGCTTGAACAGCGACGCCTCTGCCCCGACCGACTTGACCACCCCAGCGGCATCCCAGCCGAGTATCCTTGGCGTCTTCTCGACCAGGTCCTTGGGCGCGCGCCGCTTGGTGTCGACCGGATTCACCGAAATCGCTTTGACTTCCACCAGCAGGTCGCGCCCGCTGGCGCTGGGCGCATCCAATTCCAGGTCGAGGAAGGACTCGGGATCATCGATCGGAAGATAACGGTAAAGTCCTACGGCTTTCATGTTCATCTCCAGTTCATTGAATAGTGATCGAAGCGCGGCTGGCGAAAGGCCTGCGGAATGCTGCCGATGGTAGCAGAGATTATTTGCCCGGTGCTTCGCACCGAATGCTCAGGCGGCCGGTTTGCTGCGCAGCGTGAGCGTGGGCAGACCCGAGGTGATCGCGAGCCGCGCCATGGCCGACGGCGCGAGCGACCAGTGAATGTCGATCATGCTGCAACTCGGCCGGAATCGCCCGTCTCTACTGGCTTGCGGGGCGATTGCGTTCCGATACCAGGGGCTTGCACGCGGATTTCGCGCCTTGCCAGACCCGAACGCCAGCTCGGTCGCACGTGACAATTGCGACCCGGCCCCACAGGTCCTGGTTTTGCATTGGATCATGCATGTTTCCAAGCCAATACACTTAGTGATATACTGGAATCATGAAGAGAGTCTTCATGACGCGCCACTTCAGCCGCTGGATGCGCAAGGCCGGGTTGACCGAAGCAGCTCTATGCAAGGCGGTGGCGGAGATGGAGAAAGGCTTGATCGACGCCGAGCTCGGCGGCGGTGTGGTGAAGAAGCGGGTGGCGCTTCCTGGACGCGGCAAGAGCGGCGGAGCCCGCACCCTGGTGGCAACGAACCGGGGTGACCGGTGGTTTTTCGTGTTCGGTTTCGAGAAGAACGAGCGCGACAACATTTCGGCTCGCGAACTCCTGGCGTTGCAAGCGATCGCGGCCGACTTGCTGAAACTGGCTGCCAGCGGTCTGAATGCCCAGGTCAATACAGACGCACTACAGGAGATATGCTATGACAGCTAAGACCGTCGCGAAGAGCCGCATTCTGAAGGCGGTGCATGAAACTGCGCGCGATCTGAATGCGGCCGGTTTCATCGACATGCGCCGGATGCGCGAGTACGACGCCTTATGCCTAGCTCCGATTCCCGCTTATTCGAGACAGAGAATCCGCGCCTTGCGCCAGCGCCACAAGCTGAGCCAGGCGGTGCTGGCGGCGGTGCTCAACACCAGCCTGTCGACAGTGCGCCAATGGGAGATCGGCGACAAGCACCCCAGCGGCCCGTCGCTCAAGCTGCTCGACCTGCTCGACCGAAAAGGACTCGAATCGCTGATTTGACCGGCGCTGAAAATGGCCCACAGCCTGGAAAGTCGCGTGGCTATTGGCTCCGGACAGCAACCTATTTCTGCCAGGTATCTTTCAAGGTCACTGCGCGGTTAAACACCGGCGCGCCCGGCTTCGAGTCTTTCATGTCCGCTACGAAGTAGCCGTGCCGCTCAAACTGAAAGCGGTCCTCCGGCTGTATCTGCTGCAAAGCCGGTTCGACCTGCGCCCGGATCGTTTTCTTTGCATCGGGATTGATATCCAGCAGAAAATCGCGCTCGCCTGCTCCGGGGTGGGGGACGCTGAACAATCGATCGTATAGCCGTACCTCGCACTCGTAGGCGTGCGCGGCCGAGATCCAGTGGATGTTGCCTTTGACTTTGTAGTTGTCGGACCCGGGGGTACCCGACTTGCTGTCGGCGAAGTAATTGCAGTGCACGGCGATGACTCTGCCCGCGGCGTCCTTGTCGCAGCCGGTACACTCGATCACGAAACCGTAGCGCAGCCGCACCTTGTTGCCCGGGTAGAGGCGGAAGTAACCCTTCGTCGGGGTCTCCATGAAGTCCTCGCGCTCTACCCACAATTCGCGTGAGAACGGCAGCGGGCGCTTTCCCAGTTCGGGCTTCTGCGGATGGTTGGGCGCCAGGCATTCCTCGTCCCCGTTCTCCGGATAATTGTCGATGACGAGCTTGAGCGGATCGAGCACGGCGACGCGCCGCGGCGCCACTCCGTTCAGGTGCTCGCGCATGCACTCCTCGAGCACGCTGTAGTCGATCCAGGAGTCGGATTTGGATACGCCGATGCGCTCGGCGAACAGGCGAAAACCCTCGGGCGTGTAGCCGCGCCGGCGCGCGCCCACCAGCGTCGGCAGGCGCGGATCGTCCCAGCCGTCGACGCGCCCTTCTTCGACCAGCTGGATCAGCTTGCGTTTCGAGAGCACGACGTAGGTGAGGTTGAGCCGCGCGAACTCAATTTGCTGCGGCAGGGGCCGGGCGAGCAAGCCGCCTTCGGCCAGACGCGCCAGCAGCCAGTCGTAGAACGGGCGCTGGTCCTCGAACTCCAGGGTGCAGATGGAGTGGGTGATTCTCTCCAGCGCGTCCTCGATCGGGTGGGCATAGGCATACATCGGGTAGATGCACCAGTCGTCGCCGGTGCGGTGATGCGTGGCGTGCTTGATTCGATAGATCGCCGGATCGCGCAGATTGATGTTGGGCGAAGCCATGTCGATTTTCGCGCGCAGCACCATGCTGCCGTCGGCATGCTTGCCCGAGCGCATTTCGCGCAGGCGCTCAAGCGACTCGGCCGCCGGCCGCTCACGCCAGGGGCTGTTGCGTCCGTGTTCGGTCAGCGTGCCGCGCGCTGCGCGCAGTTCCTCGGCGCTTTGTTCATCGACGTAAGCGTGCCCCGAGGTGACCAGGTACTCCGCCGCCTGGTACATGGCATCGAAGTAGTCGCTCGCGTGGTACAGGTGCTCGGTGCCGTTGGCGGTCCAGTCAAATCCTAGCCAGCGTACCGCATCGAGGATGGAATCGACATACTCCTGCTCTTCTTTTTCCGGATTGGTGTCGTCGAAGCGCATGTGGCAGACGCCGCCGTAGTCGCGCGCGAGGCCGAAATTGAGGCAGATCGATTTCGCGTGGCCATAGTGCAGGTAGCCGTTGGGTTCGGGCGGAAAGCGTGTGCGGATCCTGGCCGGATCGCTCGGCGCGCCGGCGTGCGCCGCGGCCGGGCCGGGTCTGCCGCCCCAGGTGCGAGACGCATACTTGCCGCCGGCCAGGTCCGCGTCGACGACGTTGCGGATGAAGTTGGTGACGTGCGCAGCCGCCGCGTCGGCGGGCTTATTCATGGTTGGGGAAGCGCGTAGCGGTATGCATGGGTGATTTTACCGCACTGACGGACCGCGACGCATGATTCCGCAGCGGGAAGCCTGCGATGCCATACCGACAAACGCAGGAAGTATATGCCAAGAGCTTATTAGCTCTTGAGGGGTAAGCTCCTTCGGGGAAGGCTCGCGCGGCCGCCAGCGTGGGAGCGTGGCCCCACATATGTAGGATCTATCGCCCCGAGGAATATCTTCACGGCGCTGTCGATGACAGTCTTCCGGTCCGCAAGGCGCACATTGCCCACTGCCCCCATTAGCGTCGGCCATATGGTCGCTTCCTTCAATAGGCCGAGAAACTGGAACGCGGCGAGTTGCGGATCGGCAACCTTGAACGTTCCCTTCTTCGTCTGCTCCGCGAGATAGGCTGTCAGCCGCTGCAACACCTTGCCCATGACCCGCTGGTAGAAGACTGCGCCAATCTCGGGAAAACGGCCTGACTCCGATATCATCAAGCGCACGAGCCCGAGTGCGTCCGGCGTGGATAGCGCATCGAGCGTGACCTCGGCAAAGCCCTTGAGAGCCGCTTTAGGCTGTCGAGCTAGGATCGCCTCCAACTCAGCCGGATCGACGAGCGCCGCCACAATATCGGTGACGACCGCCTCAAACAGCGCTTTTTTGTCGTGGAAATGTCGATAGAGCGTCGCCTTGGAAACGCGCGCTTCCGCAGCGATCCCGTCGATTGAGGCCGCACCGTATCCGTCGCGCAGAAATGTGGTGGTGGCGGCCTCCATGACAATTGAAGCGCGTGAAGGCTCGCCCCGCAACGGGCGCCCTGTCCGGACGGCCCGGCGCTTCTTGACATGTTTCTTGGTCTGTGTAACCATCATAAACGATACGAAACGGTTTCGTTTCGATTTATCCCAGATAACACGGTCAAAGTATAGACGAAAATGGCCTTGCAAAATGTCTCAACCACTTGATGTCTTCGATGAACTCCCAACTTTTTTCAACTGCGGAGCAGTTGACTGCCCTTTCGGCTCGATCCATTGCGCCTGAACCCGCGCCTCAACTGCCATTACCTGCGTCTATAACTCACAGGACGACATTCCCAATGCAAAGCCGCTCGCAAACAACACTCTTCCCGCAAAAGACCGCGCTCGTGCTCGTCGAGTTCCAGAAACAATGGACGGCGCCTGGGCTCTATAACGCTCTCATCGGGCGCGAACTGCGGCGCCGCAACGTCATGGAGAACGCCGAAGCGCTCGCCCGCGCGGCCCGCGCAAGCGGTATCACCGTTATTCATGCACCGCTCGTCATCGACCCGAAACACAAGCGCGGGCTCTTCGCGTGGCTCAGCATGGGCCTCGTTTTCCGCAAGGGAACGACGCGTGCGGAGCTCGACGAAAGGGTTTTCGGAACAGACGATCTGATCGCCAAGGGGCGTTATGCGTTCGACGCATTTATCGGCAGCGATCTGGAGGAGTTGCTTAGGGCGAACGGAATCAAGACGGTGTTTCTTGCGGGCTTTACGACGGACCAATGCGTCGCCAAGACGATGAAGACGGCGATGCGAAAGAACTTCGACGCCTATCTCGTGGCGGACTGCTGCGCGACGATCGCAGGGAGCCTGCATCAGGCGACCGAACGGCGCTTCAACGGACGTGTTCTAACGACCGATGCGTTGCTTACCTATTTTGCGGGCATGGCCGTCAGCGGAAATCCAGGAAGTGCTTAGCCCGTATTTAAGGTGGTGTTGCAGCCGCGCGTGACAGTTTCGCGGAACGCGCGGGCATCAGTCTAAGTGCCAGATAAGCAATCCGTTTTACAACATAAGGAGCGAACATGGTCAGGAAATCCTCACTAGTCTTGATTGAATACCAACGCGAATGGCGAGATCCGAAGTGGCTGCGCAGGTGCCACCGTGGAGCCCTGAACAGAGAAGGTGCGTGATGCCAGCCATCTCTACGGCCGAAGGGGTGTCGATCTACTACGAGGATTTGGACTTCACCGCGCCGCCCGAGCGGATCAACCCGCCGGTCGTGTTCATTCATGGCCTTGGCTGCACGTGGCGCGTGTGGGCTCGCCAGATCCCGTGGGTAGCACAACACCGCCGTGTGATCGCTCTCGACTGCCGGGGAGCGGGGCAATCGACAGCGCCGCACCGCGATTGGACGATCGCCGATATGGCATCGGATGTTGTTGAATTGCTGAACGTCCTGGGGATCCGCCAGACCACCGTTGTCGGCCTCAGCATGGGCGGTACGGTCGCACTGCAGTTCGCGCTTGACCACCCCAACAGGCTCCGCGATTTGGTTTTGGCGGGAACGCTGAGTGGCATTCCCGACCTCTTGATGCACAAGGTGGAGCAGGAGCTGAACTTCGTCCTCACCCAGTCGATGAGCGCGATCGCACGGGTGCGGATCACGAACGCCTTCACCGACAGCGTAGATCCCAGGCTCCGTGACTGGGCGATCGAGATGGTCGCCCGCAATGATATCGACCACTATCGCCGGGCTGCTCGCGCCACGGTTGCATTCGATGTGCGCCATCGGCTTCGGGAAATCAGGGTACCGACGACGATCATCTGCGGGAGTGAGGACAGATCGACGCCCGCCGCGATGAGCGCGGAACTGCATCGAGGGATTCCGCACTCCCGGTACGTCGAATTGCCTGGGGCCAGCCACTTCGCGAACCTGGAATCATCGAGCGCCTTCAATCGTGCCCTAGCCGACGCCCTCAAGATCCCTCTGCCGCAAACCGCGGCGGTCGTGAGCGGCGACCCGGTTGAGGAACGCGAAAGAGGACTCACATGATCAAAGAGGCAGAGGCCGGGGGGCGCGCGCGCCAACTGGTGGCGTGGCTCGACAGCTTGCCACTCAACAGGAACCATTGGCTCGTCTTCAGCCTCTGCGCGGCCGGGCTGCTCTTCGACGCCTTCGATCTCCTGATGGTGTCCTTCATCGCGCCGGAGATCATGCTCGAGTGGTCGCTCACACCGCAGGTGCTCGGGGTGGTGATCTCGGCCACGGTGTTCGGAATGCTTTTTGGCACGTACGTCTTGGGTACACTATCAGATGTCATCGGTCGGCGCGCCGGGTTCCAGGTCACGGTCGCAATCTTCAGCTTCTTTAGCGGGCTCGGCGCCGCTGCGCAGAACGTCATGCAATTTGCAGCGGTCCGATTCTGCACCGGGGTTGGCATCGGCGGGTTCATTCCCGTCGACACGGCCGTTATGGCCGAATACCTGCCCGCGCGGCGGCGCGGCGCCCTGCTGGCGCTCGGTGCGATCTTCTTTCCGATCGGTGGATTCCTCGCAGCAGGTATCGCTGCCCTCGTGATGCCAGCGTTCGGCTGGCGTGGCCTCCTACTCATAGGGGTGGTGCCCGCTGTTCTCATCCTGGTGTTCCGAAGGCTGGTTCCGGAGACGCCGCGCTTTCTGATGGCCAAGGGCCGGCTGGTCGAAGCCGAGCGCTCGATCGCCTGGATCGCAAGGGAGACGCCGCCGCCGGCCACTCAGTCCGACATCACTGCGACCCCCGATCTCGCCGTGGCGAGACGCTCGCCGGTGGCGGAACTTTTCTCGCGCACCTACCGGCGTCGGACGGTCGTTGCATGGTCGCTCTGGTTTTTCTGGGCCTTCCCCTACTACGGCCTGATTCTCTGGCTGCCGACGCTGCTGACGAAGTACCTGAACGTCCCCCAAGCGACCGTCTTCTTCTACATGATGGGTTTCCAAATCGCGGGGATGACGGGTCGACTTGTGATGCTGACCCTTGTCGACCGGCTGGGACGCAAGCCAGTCATCATCGGTTCAGGGCTCTGCGCCGGCGTCCTGCTGCTGATGTTCGGCTGGCAGCAGGATCTCGCTGGCTTGATCTTTGTCGGCTATCTTCTCGCGTTCTTCCACGACGGCGGGTTCAGCGGGATCGTGCCCTACACGCCCGAGCTGTATCCGACCCACGCGCGCTCCACCGGGGTGGGCTGGGCTAGCGGGGCGGGACGTATCGCGGCCATGCTGGCGCCGATCACCGTCGGATTCCTCGTGGCGGCGCAGTCCGTATACGCGGTGTTCGTCATGTTCGCGCTCAGCTACCTGGTTGCGGCGGTGGTCGTGGCGTTAATCGGGGTCGAGACGAAGGGAAAGGCTCTCGAGTAGGCGGCGCTTGAGCTCGCCACCGGGCGCGGATCGACTGGCCCATGAATCGGGAGGAGCAGCGACCGACGAATACGTGGTTCTGCGGCGCTGATCTCGCGGTCAAGGCGATTCTCGGTGTTCTCGAATGAAGACAGATTTACAAGTTGGAGAAGACAGCAACCAACACTCAAATAGGAGGAAACATAATGATCATAATTCGCCATACTGTCGCCCTTGCACTTGCCAGTTTGTCGCTTCCCATAGAGGCTATGGATTTCAAGCTGGGTGACGACGTTGAGGGGAAATTTAACGCCACGGTTACAGCCGGTACTATGATCAGGACAGAATCACCTGACCCCAGTGTATTAGGCGCGTTGTCGGCCGCAAGAGTTGGAGGCCCGCCTGGGCAACTGAATGCAAACGCGGGCAGCAGCGATCTTAACTTCCAGAAGGGCCGGCCGGTCTCGACCGTGCTCAAAGGGGTCGTCGACCTTGAACTCAAGCGGCGGGATTTCGGCTTCTTTGCACGGGTCAAGGCGTGGGATGATTTTGCACTCAAGAACGGAGATCGCGCCTACGGCAACATTCCGAACGGTTTTACACAGAACGTCCCGTTGAGCGACAGTGGATTCGACCCGGCAGCGAAATTCAGTAACGTTCAGCTTGCCGATGTGTATGTCTTTGGCAGAGCTAACGTTGGTAGTGACAAGACACTAGATGTACGTGTCGGCCGTCAGGTTTTGAATTGGGGTGCCTCCCAGTTTGTTGCGGGGGGGGGGTAAATGCCATTAATCCGCAGGATTATCCGGCGCAACAGCGCCCCGGGGCACTACCTCAGGAAGGCAAGATTCCTCTTGGAATGATTTATGGCAACCTTGCCAGTGGCAGGGAGTGGGGCGTTGAGGGGTACGTTCAGTATGAATTCCGCCCTACCGTTCTGCCTGGATGCGGCACATTTTTCCAGACGACAAACTATGCGCCGACCGGTTGTAATTATGTGCCCGTGCTGGGGGGAGCCCCCTTTAACATCAACGACCCAACCGCGTTCACGACAGGTCAATATGTGCACCGGAATCCCGACGTCAATGCTCGCGATTCAGGACAAAAAGGGGTGTCTCTGCGCTATAGCGCAACGGAATTGAATACCGATTTCCGCGCTTACGCAATGAACTATCACAACAGAATGCCGAGCATTCGTGTAACAAATCCGAATGTGGCAGGTGGATACGGCGCTCTAACGACGACGCGGTTGTCGGATCCCAACGGACTTAAGTATGGGCTGATTTACGCCGAAGATATACGCCTTTATGGCTTGAGCTTCAACACTAGCCTCGATCCGTCAATGCGGGTATTCGGTGAAATCGCCTACCGCCCCAATCAACCGCTCAACCTGAATGCCTCCGACCTGGTTGCCGCGTTCTTTGCGCGGTCTCCGACTTCAGCATTGAACCGGGCAAAGAATACGAATGCGATTGCTCCTGGTGGCACGTTCGATGGCTACGACCGATTCAAGGTCACCACAGCTAGCATTGGTGCCAACAAGGTGTTTCCTAATGCGTGGGGGGCAGAACGATTGATTCTAAGTGGGGAACTCGGTTGGAGCCACGCCGGCGTCCTGCCAGACGTAGGGGTCCAGCGCTATGGCCGACTTGACGACTATGGTGTCGCAGCGATCAACGGCATCGCCTGCACAGACACTACCGCTGCGCAGAAGTCCTGTGCGCATGACGGCTTCGTCACGAGTAACGCGTGGGGATATCGCGCCCGCCTGTCTGCGAACTATCCCGGCGCATTCCTTGGTGCCATGCTCACGCCATCGTTACTGTTCACCCATGATGTCAGCGGTTACTCCTACGACGGTACCTTTCTGAAAGATCGCAAATCATTGCGCCCTGGGATTCGGGCCGACTGGGACAAGAAGTATTTTGCCGAGATTCAGTACACCCGCATTTCAGGTGGTGCTTACAATACTCAAGTTGACCGCGATAACGTTACGCTGGTCGTCGGCACCAACTTCTGAATGGACACAGTCGATAACAACGTGGCGAATAATGAAATCGCGATGATCAAGATAGGCAAGCCCAACGTGGCTGACACCGTCGAAAAAGTGGCAATCCGCAGTTGCGACATAGGGGGCGCCGCAGGGAACCTTTTCTATCCTCCCTACGGCAATTTCGACCAGCGCCTGTCGCTGAACGTACTCCTCGGCAAGAGCGAACCTTCGCTGCGGAACAAATCCGTGTGATCTATGCCCGCCGCCGGTGGGGCCACGATGCGATGGTTTCGACGATGATCACCATCTGTCTACGTAAACGGACTCTCTGAAGACAGATCAAATTTCTCTATCAACTTGAATTGGACAACAAACAATGATCAGTATAGCCGCCAACCTAGAGCGCAACGCTGCGCTGCTGCCCGAAAAGGCTGCCATCTGTTTTGCCGACAAAGAGATCAGCTACGCGCAACTCAACGGCGCCGCCAATCAGGTCGCCAACGGCCTGAAATCGCTCGGTATCGGCAGGGGCGACAAGGTGGTTCTGTCGTGTCCGAACCTCCCCTATTTTCCGATCGTTTACTACGGGATTCTCAAGGCCGGTGCGGTCGTTGTCCCAATCAACGTGCTTCTTAAGGCTCCAGAGATCGCCTATCACCTGCTGGACTCGGAGGCCAAGGCCTACTTTTGTTTCGAAGGCAGTCAGGAATTCCCTATGGGCATCAACGGTCATGCGGGCTTCACGCAAGCCGGCTCCTGTCCTCATTTCTTCATGATCACAGCCGACCCGACCAAGCCGGCGGCGATTGAGGGCGTCAAGACGCTGGCGATGCTGATGAAAGACCAGTCGCCCGCTGCTACACACGTCCTGACCGACGCCAACGGCACCGCCGTGATTCTCTATACCTCGGGTACTACCGGCAAGCCCAAGGGAGCGGAGCTGACCCATGCCAATATCGCGATGAACGTGATGGTGAGTCACGCCCTCTTGCGCCAGTCCTCGCACGACGTGCACCTTGTCGTCCTGCCGCTCTTCCACAGTTTTGGGCAGACAGTGCAAATGAACGCAGGACTGATGACGGGAGCGACCCTGGTGTTTTTGCCCCGCTTCGATCCCGATGCGGCCTTCAAGGCGATGCATGCGCACAAGGTCACCATCTTCGCGGGAGTGCCGACCATGTACATAGCACTCCTTCACCTCCCCGATGCCGTCGAGAAGCATGACCTCAACGGGATCGCGTCCAACTTGCGCCTCGGCGTCTCCGGCGGTGCGGCGATGCCGGTCGGGGTGATGAGACAGTTCGAGGAGCGCTTCGGTATCGCGATCCTCGAGGGCTACGGCCTCTCCGAAACGAGCCCTGTCGCGACCTTCAGCTTCCTCGAGTACGACCGCATACCCGGCTGCGTGGGCAAGGCGGTCTGGGGTACCGAAGTGCGCATCGTCGACCCGTCCGGCGCACCCGTTGCCGCTGGGACCGAGGGCGAGATCGTGATCCGCGGCCACAATGTGATGAAGGGCTACTACAACCGGGCGGAGGCAACTGCGGAGGCGATTCGCGACGGCTGGTTTCACAGTGGCGACATCGGGCGCATGGACGAGAAAGGCAACGTCTTCATCGTCGACCGCCTGAAGGACATGATCATTCGCGGCGGCTTCAACGTCTATCCGCGCGAACTTGAGGAAGTGCTGATGACGCACGAAGCTGTTGCCCAGGTGGCGGTGGTTGGCGTGCCGCATGACACACATGGCGAGGAAGTAAAGGCGGTGATCGTGTGCAAACCTGGCAAGACAGCGGCGCCCGATGAGATCGTCGCGTGGTGCAAGGAGCGCATGGCCTCATACAAGTACCCGCGCCTTGTCGAGATCGTAGATTCATTACCAATGACCGCCACCGGCAAGGTTAGAAGTGGTCCCGCAAATTTGAACAGCACGATAAGTGGAAACTCCGGGCATGATGCCGGGCTGAAAGCCCGGCGAAAAGGAGTTTTTGATGGTCAAGAAGAAAGCATCGGGTCGGCGCACGCGCCGC
>Ga0334722_10000180_pt1 | contig 95070 bp, 161 predicted proteins | sample C3_bottom_MG_FD_207210 | JGI IMG/M metagenome (GOLD analysis project Ga0334722, IMG submission 207210) | Sediment microbial communities from Yellowstone Lake, YNP, Wyoming, USA - C3_bottom | ecosystem: Environmental > Aquatic > Freshwater > Lake > Sediment | place: USA: Wyoming | collected...
GCGCCATGGCGATTCAATCATGTAAGCATCATTTTCCTGCTGTACTGCAAGCTCCATTGCAAGCGGCAGGCGATTAGTTTCGCCGTTGCGGTATGCGTGAACAGCAGCAGACCAAATCGCATCGCGTTCCATCAGTAGGGTTGCGGTGTTAATTTGATCGACCTGGGTTTTGGTTGTAGGGATTACCCAAAAGCGACGGTTTCCAGTTTCATCAACCAAGAACCCAGCGGTCTTATTGGTAGTGCCAACAATAATGCCACGCCTAGGAAATGCCTCAACAGCCTTACCGTATGGAACCCTAAGTAGGTCAACGGCTTGCGACAGGAACGCCTTAACTTGGCCGGCGTGCTTGCGGTTGGTAATGTGATCCAGTTCTGCCCATTCCATAATCCAAGAACGGTGCAGCACCATTACGTCATCCTTGGTGCTGATGTCACCTAGGGCATCTGAGTAGAACGGACCGCCAAGGCAACCCCAAAAGCTGGACTTGTAAGCGCCTTGATCGCCCATGATCACGCAAGCGGTGTCATGCTTGTAGCCGGGGTCAAAGGCACGGGCAACAGCACCGATCAAGGTGCGCTTGAGCATCTCGTCGTAGATACTGGTGCCGCCATCGCCAGGCCTGAGGTACGCGGTTGCCAGTCCGTCGATGTAAGTCGGTTCAACGTGCTGCTCGCAATGGAGCAGGTACTCGGTGACTGGGTTGTAGAGGTTTTCGTTGGCCACTTGGACCAGGCAGTCAATGGCTAGCTCCTTGCCAACCTTGTAACCCATCTCAGCCAGCTTGAGGTAGAAGCGGTCGGCGCCGTCGATCACCTTGCCTTTGATCTCGATTTGCTGGGTAAAGACGTTGTAACGGATCTCATCAGCCTGGCTGCGCAGCAGTGCCAACAGCTCTGCGGTTTCCAGCTTCTCCGGCTTGGTGATGATCGGAGGCTTATCGCCTCCACCATCGCTAGCTCCACTGGCAACAGTGCGGCTCGGTTCACGCCGTTGCGAGCGCCAACCGTCCTTCTTGGCCATATCGCCAAGGGTGCCAAGGCTGATGCCGGATTTCTTGAAGCTCTTCCACTTGCGCTGGCAGTCGCTGGGCTTGTGCTTGCCAGATTGCGCTGACCAGTGCTCCCAATCGTTTAGAAGGCTGTCATCGCCAACGCTATGGAGCGCCATGCCAACAGCTAACCAGTCGTCGTAGTCATCAGCGCGGCTGCCGGATAGCGCATCAAGGTATGAGCGCGCACGGTCTGCGTCATTAGAAGCCGCCAGCAATGGCAACGGCTCAGCCACTGGCTTAAGCATCCGCTCGATAAGGCAAAGCGGCGCTTCTGCTAGGTCGAGGTCTTCAGGGCTGTATTTGGCAACCCAGTGGTATCCGGTAGTGGTTGGATGCGCGCCAGCTACAACTGACTGACAGCCTGTCCAGCGGAGTTCGATCTGCTCTGGCTTGTTGTCGGAATCGGTGACACCAGACTTGTATTTGCGCGTGGCGATGTCTGGCCAGTACTGCTCTGGTACGCGGTAGATGACCTGAAACCTGCCATCACGGCCAGATGTGACAGTCCATGAGCGCGGCATCGACGACATGGGGCAACCCCAGTCGCGGAGAATGGTGCTAGCGCTGCGGCCATCGTGATCAAGAAACAGCAAACCACCAGATGGCACGCCACAGCAGACGCCGATGGCCTTAGCGCTGCCGGCTTCTAGCTCAGCCTGCAAACCAGCTTTGTCCAGCGGCCGTTCCTGCCACTTGGTCTGGTATGGGCGCTTCTGATCATCGACAGCGACATAACCCCACCCATCGGGCAGGCGTGCAAGCTCTTCGGTAAGGCTCATCGCTTGGTGGCGGGCAAGATGCCGTGCAGGTGCAGATCAAGCGACTGCTCCAGTAGAAGCCGTATGGCAGTAGCGCGGCTCATGCGATCACCACGCCACGAGTCAAGACGCTGCAACTGATCTGGTGTTAGTCGTATATGGGTTGGATGGCTTAAGCGCACGGTGCTGGGCGGGATGCTTGCACACTGTAGCAGCGGCTGCTACGGAAGCGATAGGGCTCAGGCGCTTGACAGCCTGCCGCCGATCCTTTAGTGTCTTTGACAGGCGGAACAAGCCGGTCTCGACCCCGGCCCGCTCCTAGCCATCAGCTAGCACCATCATCACGGCCAGCCTCCGGTTGGCTTCATTATCCATGTCTCCTTTTGACTTTTCACGTTGGAGTGGCGACGACCAGCGCCGCAAATTTACTGACCTTGCTTTGTCTTCTGAGCAAGTTGAGTCGATTCTTTCAACTAAGCACGGCATTAGCGAAGTGCTGCTGCAAGAGTTTCCCGACTTGACGCGCAGGGGAACCATCCCTCACGCTTTTATGAAGGCGCTGCTTGTCTTTGAAGAATACGGACGCGACACCAGCTATGCAGCGATTGCCGCTGCTCTTGAGGTCACTGCCGACACTGCTAAGGAGTACCTCCGAGAGGCTCGCGTTGCAATTCGATCTGCACTCGGCGTTGAAATGACCCATGGCGGCGACACGATCCGCCTTGTGGTCGCCAACGATGCACGCGAGAAAGCTATCCGCGTGTTGAACGTGTTTGAAAAGCACGTTGAGCCAGCGCTTAAAAAACTGGAGGCTTGCACCAAAAGTTTGGCCGTCAGTAATGTGCAGATGGCGCTACCTGCTCGTGCAGTTGCGCTGCTTGAAGCCAACAAGATCAAGGAGGTCGTCTGATGCAAACGACTACCCTCGCGGTGGTTGAGCCTCAAGAGGCTGTGTTTCTGCTGGAGAGTCCTCTCTCTCCGGCGGAGTCCGCCCAACTCCAGTCGTGCGAGCTGGCCATTGAACTGGCCGGCAAGGATCGACTAGAGAAGGCTCTGATCATCGGTGAAAAGCTCAGCGCCATCTACAACGGTGCGCTGTTCCGTGGAGCCGATGGCGGCTGCGGTTGGGAACAATGGCTTAAGGATCGGCTACCAAAGCTGCTACCGGAGGCGGAGGGTAGGTCAACTGACTGGGGTGACAGGCGAAGGCTTCTTTGGGAGCAACGAAAACTACTTTCCGCGTGCGCATGCGCACCGGGAATCTTGCCTGTTACTACTCGAATCGTTGATGCTCTTACAGCATTGGTCCCCAGGCAAGCGTCTAAGGGTCCAGGCAATTGGCAACCCGCCATCCTTGACGATCCCGAAGCCGCCGAAGGCATTGCCAAGGTCTGGGAGCTGGCGTGCACCAACGCCGAATCCAACCAGCGCCGCAACGGTCCAACCGCCGAAGACGTGCGCGCTGCTCGTGAGGAGCTTCGCCCCGCACTAGAGCATCAAGGGCTGATTCGCTCAGCGCCAGCATCCTTCCAAGCCGCAACAGCGGCCAGAGTGGAGGCCGCCCGCCAGCGAACGGTTGACGTGACGCCTGCCGATGCAGAGCGGTTCAAAGAGACCATGGCCAACATTCGCGACACCAAAGCGGAGCGCACGGCCAAGGTTGAAGTGGATCACGTTCGGGAACAACTGGATGCTGTCGAGCAAGATCAGCGCCATGATCTTGAAGAGCAAGTACGCCACTACAACAGGCGATTGCATGATGCCGGCACTGCCATTCACGATTTACTGGGATACCTGCAAACGCTTTCGCGAACGCATGGCACTCAATACCTCGACCAAATGCGTTGCATTGACGTACTTGGGTTGATCACTGTTGGCGATGACATGCAACGATTGCAAGAGATGGGTACTGAGTTGATGGATGCCGTAAAGCTGGCGCGCACCTCTGACCCATCAACTGGCATCAATGCGCAAACCATAGAAGTGTGACCTTGTGCCCCCTTCGGGGGGCTTTACCAACGCCATGACCTACAAAGACTTCCTAGACCAAAAGACACACGAGGGCGCAACGCACGGGTTTGAACCTGTGTTCATGCCCAACCAACTGTTTGATTTCCAGCAATCGCTGGTGGATTGGGCTGTGCGCAAGGGTCGCGCTGCGATCTTTGCTGACTGCGGACTCGGCAAGACCGCCATGCAGCTCACATGGGCTGAGAACGTGGCGCGCCACACTGGTAAGCCGGTGCTGATCTTGACGCCCTTGGCTGTTGCTGCGCAAACTATTCGCGAGGGTGAGAAGTTTGGCATTGAATGCGCCCGATCCTCCGATGGCGCTATCAACAGCCGCATCGTGATCACCAACTACGAGCGGCTTGAGCATTTCAAACCGGCTGGCTTTGCCGGCGTGGTCTGCGATGAGAGCAGCATCCTTAAGAGCTTCGACGGCGCCCGCCGCAATGAGATCACCGATTTCATGCGCAAGGTGCCCTACCGACTACTAGCCACCGCCACTGCTGCGCCTAACGACTTCATTGAACTAGGCACCAGCTCTGAAGCCCTTGGCTACATGGGCCACATGGACATGCTCGCCCGGTTCTTCAAGAACGATCAGAACAATTTGACTAGCCGCCGCATGTACGGCGAGGCGCCCAAATGGCGCTTCAAGGGTCACGCTGAGCAGCCGTTTTGGAGGTGGGTTACCAGCTGGGCTAGGGCGTGCCGCCAGCCATCAGACCTTGGCTTTGATGATGGCCGGTTTACTTTGCCGCCACTGAAGGAGATTGACCACCTGATTGAGACCAGCACCATTCCCGAGGGGATGCTGTTTGCCATACCAGCAACAGACCTAAGGGAGCAACGCGCTGAAAAGAAACGCACGGTTGTGGAGCGATGCGAGCAAGTGGCCAGCATGGTTGCCGATACTGGCCAGCCGGCGCTGGTGTGGTGCCATTTGAACGAAGAGGGCGACCTGCTAGAGCGGCTGATACCAGGCGCGATACAGGTATCTGGCAAAGATAAAGATGAGGCCAAGGAGCGCCGGTTAATTGATTTTGCGGAAGGCAGATCGCGAGTATTGGTTACCAAGCCAAAGATCGGCGCATGGGGGTTAAATTTTCAAGTTTGCAGCCATGTGACTTATTTTCCGTCTCATAGCTTTGAGCAGTATTACCAATCCGTCAGGCGTTGTTGGCGGTTTGGGCAAAAAAACTCTGTGACTGTTGACATCATCCTCACAGAGGGAGAGCGGCGAATTATGCAAAATCTACACCGCAAGCGGCTGCAGGCTGAGCAAATGTTTGGCAACCTAGTTGCTGAAATGAATCACTCGCTGGACATCCAGCGCAAAGAATACAACACCACTCCTATTGAGGTTCCATCATGGCTATGATCACTGACCGCTATGCAATTTATAACGGCGACTGCATTGAAGTAATGCAAAGCCTGCCGGCGGCTTCTGTCCATTTCTCGATCTACTCGCCGCCATTTGCTGGACTGTATGTTTACAGTTCAAACGAGCGCGACATCAGCAACTGCAAAGACTACGATCAGTTCATGAGCCATTATGGTTTTGTTGTTAAAGACCTGCACCGGCTAACGTTGCCTGGTCGGCTAACTGCTGTTCATTGCACCGACATTTCAAGCGGCAATAGCGGCAAGGATTCATTGATTGACCTTCCTGGCAAGATTATTGAATTGCACCAACACCATGGCTGGCATTTTGTGGCTCGCCATACGATATGGAAAGAGCCGCTGTGGGTGAGAAACCGAACAATGGTAAAGAGCTTGGCGCATAAAACAATTGTTGACGATGGCGCTTATGCCGGTGTTGCAAGTGCTGATTATTTGTTGATCTTTCGGCGCAGTGGTGAGAATACTATCCCAGTTGCGCATCCAACCGGGCTAGACCACTACGCCGGCGAATGCCCTATCCCGGTAGAGCTGCATAAGTACAAAGGATGGAAAGGCAAGCAAACTGAAAACCGCTTTAGCCATTGGATCTGGCGCCGGTACGCCTCGTCTATTTGGGATGACATAAACATGGGACGGGTGCTTCCGTTTCGTGATGGCAAAGATCCTGATGATGAAAAGCACGTCCACCCGCTGCAGCTTGACGTGATCGACCGTGCTATCTGCTTGCGCTCTAACGTAGGCGAAACGGTGCTTACCCCATTTATGGGCGTTGGCAGTGAGGTTTACGGCGCTGTGCAGCTTGGCCGCCGTGGCATCGGCATCGAGCTAAAGGAGTCCTACTTCAAACAGGCGATTAAGAACATGGAGATTGCAGTGGAAGACACGCGCACTCCAGATCAAACAGAGTTGCTCGATACTCAGGGGATGGATTGATGAACCTCCGCCCCTACCAGACCGAGCTGATCACCGCTATCAGGCTCCAATACCAACTAGGCCACCGCAAAGTGCTGGCGGTGCTGCCAACCGGCGCTGGCAAGACGGTCTGCTTTAGCCACATTGCCCAATCCGCCGCCAAGAAAGGCAACCGCGTGCTGATCGCGGTGCACCGTCAGGAGCTACTGGACCAAGCCTGCCGCTCACTGCCGATGCCTCATGGTGTGATCGCCGCTAACCGCGCCATGGACCTATCTGCAGCAGTGCAGGTGGCCAGCGTGCAGACCTTGGCCCGCAGGCTCCACAAGCTGCCGCGTGACTTCTTCCAGTTGGTGATCATCGACGAAGCCCACCACAGCAACGCCGGCACCTGGGCACGCACACTGGAACACTTCCACCAATCGCATCTGCTGGGTGTCACTGCAACACCGATACGCCTAGACGGCCGCGGCCTTGGCGAGCACTACCAGTCAATGGTGGAAGGCCCTAGCGCTGCCTGGCTTACTGACAACGGATACCTAGCACCTGCGCGTGTGCTAGCGCCGCCAGGGTTCGATACCACTGGCCTACGCAAGCGGATGGGTGACTTTGATACCCGCGAGGCTGAGCACCGGATCGGCACGATCATGGGCGACTGCTTAAGCCACTACCGCAAACACCTAGACGGGCAGACGGCGATCGCGTTCTGCTGCAGCGTGGCACATGCCGAGGCAGTGGCTTCTCTCTTCCAGTGCAACGGCATCCCAGCCGCAAGTATTGACGGCAGCATGGATGCGGCCAATAGAAGGCAGCTATTGGCTGATCTGGCAATAGGTCGGATCAAGGTACTCACCAGTTGCGCGTTGATTGGCGAGGGCGTGGACGTGCCATCAGTCGGCGGCTGCATCCTGCTGCGGCCTACCGCTAGCACCAGCCTGCACCTGCAGATGATCGGTCGCTGCCTCAGGCCATCACCCGGCAAAGCTGCTGCGGTGGTGCTTGACCATGTTGGCAACACCTTGCGGCTCGGCCATCACCTTGAGCCGCGTGAGTGGACGTTGGAGGGCCTAGCTAAGCGCGACCGCTCCGCAGCGCCATCGGTCAAGGTGTGCCCGCAGTGCTTTGCTGCAATGGCCAGCCAGGCTAAGCAGTGCGGTGAGTGCGGCCATACCTTCGCCGCTGAGGTACGCGAACTTCAGCAGGTTGAGGGTGAGCTGGTGGAGCTTCAGAGGCAGCAGGCCAAGCGGGAGCAAGGTGGCGCTCAATCGTTGCAGGATCTAATCGCGCTAGGCCATCAGCGCGGATACAAAAACCCAGTGGGCTGGGCTAAGCACTTGCTAGCCGCCCGCCAAACCAAAGGACAATGGAGCAAAATCAAATGAGCCGCTACACATTTTCACTCAATCTTGAAAACACAACTCTTCCAGACGCTATAAGTGCGTTAGTTGAAGCTTGGTACGACTCTCAAGTAATTGAAGCCGATGGCGGCAAGCAAACTGAAGCGCGAAACTTGCGACTCCCTGAACCATCAAATGGCGAAAGCAAAAGAGGAACGTGGAAGCAATGTGCTTGGTACGTCAGACCTAAAACATATTCAAAGCTAAAAAGATATGTCAACAGATTGCAAGAAAATGGCCGCAACGGCGATGCAAGTGATGTCGTAGATTCCGCATTGCAAATGTGGATGGATGATTTTGTCTGAGCAATCCATTCAGCAACACATCCGCCTGACCTGCAGCACTGGAGCTACCAGGTTGTTTCGCAATAACACCGGCACGCTGCGTGACCAGCATGGCCGCCCGGTGAGCTTCGGGCTGTGCAAGGGCAGCGCTGACCTGATCGGCTGGCGCACGGTGACGATCACCCCAGAGATGGTGGGTCAGCAGGTGGCGGTGTTCACCAGCATCGAGGTCAAGACCCCTACCGGCAGGCTCCTGTCAGAGCAAAAACTGTGGCTAGATGCAGTGCAGTCAGCAGGTGGCATCGCTGGTGTGGCCCGCAGTGTTGAGGATGCGTTACGGATTACGACGGCGGACGGTTGACGAGGGCGGCACAGGGTGTATTGTTAGGGGACAGGAGGCGAGAGCTTCCACCCCAACCCGAGAACCATGGCGATCTACACCCTTGAGCGCACCGAAACCCAGCAGATCCCAGCCGCTCGTTGCACATTTCAGCAACGCGTTTCGGAGTCCGGCAAGAAGTGGGTTGATGTCACCATGCTGCATCTCACGTCAACGGGATGGGGCGGCACCATGGGGCGCGGCGACGGCACCTACACCGTCAGCCAAGCTAGGGAGTTTTACAGCAGCCTTCTTGGCAGGGGATTTACCGCCGCCTAACCCCACGCGGCCTGCCGGAGCCGCACCCAATCCGGCGTTAATTACCCCACACCGAGAACCATGACTACTACGACCATCGCCCTGCTACTAGCGCTGCTGCTACTGCCGCTGCTGGTGCTGCTATGGGCCACTGAGAGCACCGAGCAACGCGTTAAGCGTCTGCGCAGCTACGGCTGGGCGCAGCGCCGCATTGCAGAGCACATGAACATCACCCGTTACCGCGTCCGTCAGGTACTCGCATGATCACCAACCCTTGGGTTAACCGCATCACCGCATTGGTGGTGCTTGCTGCCATCTATGCCGGTGGCTATGCCGGTGGCCGCGATGCCACCGTGCAAGCCCACCACAACCATCCCGCTTGCAATACCAACCTCAAGCCATGAGCGAATCTGACGTTTTTTGGACTATGGCCACTGCTGCGCAATACGCCGGCAGCTTCTACCAAGCAATGGGCAACGCTGGCCTTGCCGCTGACCCCAACAACAAGCGCCGCATCCTGCAGGCATTCCCTGAGATGGTCGCCACCTACGGCGTAGCCAGCAGGCTACATCAGACCATGCGCGCAGGGGTAGCAGCATGACCAGCAATGCTGACTACCACGCCGACCCAGCTATCAGCGCCAGCCATCTCAAAGCGGTAATGCAATCGCCTTACCACTACTGGAGCCGTTACCTAAACCCAAAGCGGCCAACCATGGAGCCTACGGCTGCGATGCGGTTAGGCAGCCTCGCTCACTGCGCAGTACTGGAGCCGGATGAGCTGCATAACCGGTATGCCATCGCCCCAGACCGCCGCACTAATGCTGGCAAGGCCCTTGCCGCTGACATGGCTGCACGGGGCTTAGAAGCAGTATCGGAGTCCGATATGGTGCTGGCGGTCAATATGGCCATTGCGGTTCAAGGGCATCCATATGCCAATGCACTGCTATCCCACGGCAAAGCGGAGGAGTCGTTCTGGGCGGATGACATTTCAACTGGTTTGCGCGTCAAGGCACGGCCAGACTGGCATGACGGCGGCACCATTGTCGACCTAAAGACCTGTCAAGACGCAAGCCCGAGTGGCTTTGCGCGTGCCTGCGCCACCTTTAGCTACCATGTGCAAGCTGCGCACTACTTGAACGTCACCTTTGCGGAGCGGTTTGTTTTCATCGCCGTTGAAAAGACCTACCCGTTTTGCGTTGGCGTGTACGAGCTAGACGCGGCTGCGATGGTTGCTGGTAAGGAGCAATGCCGCAACAACCTGCAGACCATCGCCGACTGCCGCGCCATTGCTGAATGGCCTGGCTACGGCAACACCATCCAACCGCTGAGCCTGCCTAACTGGGCGCTCTACGGCACCTCAACTATTACCTCCGATGACTTCTAGCTCCCTAGCGCTCTGGACACCAGAGCAAGTTCAGTTAATTTCCACCACCATTGCGCCTGGCTGCAGCAACGATGAGCTACGGCTATTTGCCTATGCCTGCCAGCGGACGGGATTAGATCCGTTCAGCCGCCAGATCTACGCCATTAAGCGTGGAAAAATGACCATACAGGTTGGCATTGACGGCCTCAGGTCCATCGCGGAGAGAACGGGACAGTTGGCCGGCAGCCAACGCTTTTGGTGCGGCCCAGACGGTGAATGGCGCGAAGCGTGGCTTGAAGCCGCTCCACCTGCCGCTGCAAAGGTTGTCGTCTACCGCAAAGGCTGCGACCATCCATTTGTTGGCATCGCCGTCTTTAAGGACTACAGCACTGGCGACAACCTATGGCGCAAAATGCCAAGCGTGATGATCGGCAAGTGCGCCGAGGCGCAAGCACTTAGAGCTGGTTTCCCTGCGGATTTGTCTGGGCTGTATACGTCAGACGAAATGGAGCAAGCCGATGTGCAGCCTGTTACGGTCACTGCCACCAGCACTGCTGCACCAGCACTGCCTGCAGGTGATGACAAGGTGTTTATTGCTGGCAAGGCTGCCATCGCAAAGGCAACCAATATGGAAGCCCTAGCCAAGGTGACCGAGCGCATGGAAGCCCGCAAAGGTGACCTATCTGCTGAGCAGCAGGAGATCCTGCTAGCGCTTGCGTTGGAAAAGGAAGCCAGCTTTACCACTGCTGAAGAGGATCCATTTGATGACTGAGCCGTACCTGACGACTGACCAGCTTGCAGCGCGTTGGGGGTTGCAACCAGCAGCCATCAAAAACCAACGTGCACGCGGTATCGGCCCTAGGTACTACACCATCCCGCGTATCGGCTTTCCTGTTGGTACGCCACGGGTCCGGTATCCGCTAGCGCAAGTGCTGGCATTTGAAGAATCCAACTCCATTACACCACTGAACTAATCATGCTTAGCATCACAGCACAAGGCAACATTGGCCGCGATCCCGAACTTAAGCAGGTAGGCGCAAATCAAGTTGCAAGTTTTTCGCTTGCGGCCAGCACCGGCAAAAACGAAACAACATGGATCGAGTGTTCCGTGTGGGGCGCCAGATCAGATGTGGCAATGCGGTTCTTAAAAAAAGGCGGCTCAATTACAGTTTCTGGCCGTGGAAAAACTCGCGCTTACCTAAAAAAAGACGGCATTGCTGCATCATCTATTGAGCTTGATGTTTTTGATTTTACTTTGCCATTGCGCGCGAGCAATACCAATGATGAGGTTGCTTTCTGATGGATAAGCCCGACCTAATCGAAGCCGCCTTCCGCGACTGGTGGTTCGACTCCTACAACCGCCCGCCTAACCCCCAGGCGACTATGACGCACGTCGCCTTTGCTAATTACATACTCGCACTGCTGGAACTAACCCAAGATGTACAAACTCCTTAGCCTCGCGCTTCTACTGCTGCCCTTACCGGCAGCCGCCAGGCCAGTCACTGCAACGGTCTACGACGGCTGGTATCACGGCCGCACCACGGCTTGCGGCAGCACTTACCAGCACTGGGGCATTAGCGCCGCCCATCCTTGGCTGCCATGCGGTACGCCCGTTCAGGTCAGTCACCACGGCAAGCACCTGACCGTGCGCATCACTGACCGCTGCGACTGCAACAGCATTGACCTAAGCGCCGGCGCCGCTTACCGCCTTGGTGTACCGCTTGATGGCATTGCCACCGTACAAATCAGCTACTAATTACCCCAGCGACCCCCATGACTAATTCCATCACCCCACCGCCGGAGCTAGCCCAGCCCGAGCGGGAAGGGCCCGAGGGCTCCTACTTTACGGACGGTGACTACAACCGCGAAATCCACTACGCTTGGGAGCTGCACGACGCCGAGGGCGAATGGCAAGCAGGCGGTTCAGCTAACAGATTGGATGATGTCCGGCAAGAAGGTAGTCATTACCTGCAGACCTACTCCCAAGACGGCCCCCACAAGTTGATCATTCAGCGGCATTGCTTATCAACTATTGAAGAGGTGACCAATGGCTGACCTTTCCCCCGCCACCGCCGCCATCCTGGACGCCTATTGGGAAGCGTTCAATGCGCCGCTTGAAGGCGCCGTGCATCGACCACTGGCCGCCGCCCTGCGGGCTGCTGCTGATCAAATGAGCTGCTATCAATCCAAAAAGTTTTTGTACTCTATTGTTGACGCCATGAAGCTCCGCGCCATCGCCGCCGAGCTGGAGGGCCAATGACCCGCTGGCGCATCCTGGCCAAAGCCCTTGGCGAGAAGGGTCACCCTGACCCACGCATCGCTGATCGCATCGCCTTGGTGCGCCTTGCCATCCTGCTCAGCTACCTAACTACCAACACCGTCATCATCGCCGGGGTTATCCGGCATTGGAACCACACATGAAACCTGCTATAGAGCACGGTGAGAAATGCTACAACGCTCGCCTAACTGAAGAGCAAGTGCGCCTTGCTCGCATTTATGTAATGAAAGGCCCAGTTGGTACATTGCCGCTATGCGCTAGGCGGTGGGAAGTTGGCGTTCAGACACTACGCAATGCAGTGATCTACAAAACCTGGAAGCATATCCCACCACCTACTGCATCTGAGCTGGCTGATACGCCGCTGCCGCACTGGATTGATTCCATTGGCGCACCTCATCGTTCGCACTGCGGTATGTGCGTCCATTGGTGCAACGCCCGGTCATGCACCATGGGGATCCCTGAGGCTGGCGGCTTCTTTGCTAAGTCATGCGCGGCCTATGCCGTCACAAGCCTCGCGGACTAACCATCGAATCTGCGACTTCTGGCTAGCTTCTAGCTCCGCTAACAGCAGCGCATATTCCAGCAAGCCATTCCAATCGCCTTTGGCGTGCAATGCTCGTAATGCACTTGCATTGGCTGCGCCATGGAACTGTGCTTCCATTGTATGAACTAATGGATTCATCATGTCCCCATCATTCAAAAGCTACCTTAACGAGATTGCGCGCTATCCACTGCTTACGAGCGCGCAAGAGCTGCTATACGGCAGACGCATCGCCAGGATGCGTGAGCTGCAAGAGCTAGAGCGCCCGTTGACAGATGCAGAGCAGCGGCTAGTGCGTAGCGGCCTGCGCGCCCGCGAGCGGTTTATGCAATGCAACCTACAGCTAGTGGTACATGTAGCAAAGAAGTACGAAAACCGTAAGCGCAAATCACTTGAGATCATGGATCTCATCCAGGAAGGCAATATCGGGCTAGCGCGTGCGGTTGAGCTGTTTGATTCATCACGCGGGTACAAGTTTTCAACTTACGCCTACTGGTGGATCAAGCAAGGCATTCAACGTGCGCTATCGCAAAGCGACGCGATGATTAGATTGCCCACTGGCTTGCATGAGCTGTTGGCTAAGGTAGCTCGCACTACATCAGACCTCAGTCATTGCATCGGCCGCACACCAACACTGGCGGAAGTAGCAGATCATATCGACGTTGATGTTAATACTATCCATGATGCACTACGCCGCAGCCATGCAGTGCATAGCTTAGATGCAATATCAGCCAACAGCGAAACATTATCACTGATTGATATGATCGCCGACCCTAAGTCATTGATTGATATGAATGAACTTAGCATCAGCCATCAAGCGCAGGAGATGCTTGAGTTAATTGATAAGTATTTAGACGACCGATCTAAGTTTATTGTTCGCAGTCGTAGGTTGCAGGAGCCGCTGTGCTGGGATGAGATCGCCGCAAAACTTGGCATATCAAGAGCGCGCACGCAGCAACTTGAACGCATGGCGCTGTTTAGATTAAAGATGATGCTCAACAAAGGAAAGGAACTAAATGGCACACCACTTGGCAACTACAACCATTGAACACATCAACAGCATGTGGAGAGTATGCACTAATGGGATATGTAAAGAGCACCGGCAAGAATGGCAGGCGAAAGTTTATTACCACCAGATGATCAATAATCCCAGCGCACACGCGGCCGAGGGCTGCCAGCACGAATGCCAAGATGAATGAAGCCTTTAGTGGCACCGTAACCAAGTGAAAAGGGCCACTTAGCATCGCACCAATCTTGCACGGCCTTTACGGGTACTCCGCTGATAAAAAAATCAATGGCACCGCATCCTGGTTTATAGAGATGCTCGCTATTGCTGGCACCACCGACTGCCTTGTTCACATTTTCTGGCCTGTTGCCGCTGGTGATGATGACTGGCTTGTTACCGAATTGAGTTCTGGCTTTCTCAATGAAAACGCACAATTCAGTGCAGATGTCACATTGAGCTTGGCTGGTAAAACGCCTGCGCTCTTCATTGACGCAAACATCGCCATATGTGATATGCGGTGTAATGAACGCAGTAAAAGGCGACGCCGGAGTAAAACGCGGCGCTGATTGCTGCAATGGCGGATTGCCAGCAAATAAAGCAACTTCAGCAGCGCGACGGCGTGTAAGGCCAGCTAGCGACTTGCCGTTTGCCTTGTCCCACCTAAGCAGCTCTTGAGGTACAACCATGATGCCAGGCTCGCCAGCTAACAGCCGATTGCGCAGGGTGCTGGATTCAACAGCGCCAAGACCTACGTTGAATGCCCATGAGATCAACGCTGCCTGCTGATTGGCGCCCCATAGCTGGCTGTTGGGTAGTAGGCGGTGGATGCCATCGGCAAAACGCTGTAGGTCTTCGGCTAGCCATTGATCTGCTTGCGCTTGGCTGATAGCGGGGCCGCCAATAGTGATGCTGGGGCCAGTGCGGCCATAGCCCTGCGTCGCAACGCCAGCGGGGCACATGTACGGTTCAAGTCGGCAGCCTTCAAACTCGGCAACGATCTTGCGGGCAGGGTCAAACCATGCTGGGCGATCTGGTTGCTTGCCAGCTTGGCTCCATGTCTTAAACCACGGCTGATCCCTATTAAAGAGATCAGGCACTTGCTTTAATAACTCAGCTTCTAATTCAACGATCGCCGCCATTTGATGCGGCGTACCTTGGCGGTAGTAGCGGAATAGGTCGCTGAGCTTAATCTGACTCATCGCTTGAGGTTGCGGATAGCTGCCTTAACAGGATCATAGGGACCCAGGATGGTGCTGACCTGCGTGGCAGTAGCAATGCCGCCAATCTTTAGCTCCACGCGGAGGCGTTGGATGGGTACGTCAGGTAACGCCCCACCTTTAACATCACTGTATCTGTACTTGCGGCCTTGCAGATCAATGATGTCCTCAGGGCCAAAGTTCTTGATTACTACCTGCTGAAGGTGATTAAGTGGATGGCATTGGATGCCATGCTTTTCGGAGCACTTGGCTACGTCAATTTTATTTGTAAAAGTAAAAACATCAGGTGCGTTGTCTTTACCGAAGTCAACTGATCCGGTAGCGCGTTTGCTGATGATGACGCCTTGCGAGCCAAAGGTCAGCGTGTCAGGCCCGGTGGAACCAATGAATCGCCATGAGGTGTAGATACCGCGATCAAGGTGGAAGCCAAGGACCTTAGCTTTTGTTTCGCCTGCAGCTTGCATCTCGTCCCGCTTGCGTTGCGGGGTAGTGCGCATCTCTAGTCCCATGAGATGACTGCTTGGTGCATTTGCTTGGATCTTGACGATGCTTCCGTTCCTGTTGGTATCAAGCGCGAACGTTGAATACCCACGTTGCGTGGTATCCAGTGCGTTCCAGTTGAGTGCAACGGTGAGGATGGGCAAGATAGCGGCGGCTGGTGCTGGCATGATCGTTAGGGTTTAGTTGGGACAAGGAGACCACCGATCCAGCCGGCGGCGGCACCAACCGCTGCACTGATTGCGCTGGATTGCGCATCACAGGCAGATGGTGTGCGAACGCGGCAAGCTGCTAGGTCAATGCTACTGATGATGATGCCTGTTGCTAGTAGCCCCACTAGGCAGCGGAGGAGATAGCTGCGTTCGTTGGGTGAGGTGGTCATCTGCCTTCAAGCTTGCTGACTCGCTGCTCGACTGAGTTAAGGCGAGTGTAGGTTTCGCGTCTATCGTCTTTGATGTCGCTGTGCATTGCTTCTAGCTGTGTTGCTATGTGCTCCACCGCCGAGGTAAGGCGAATGACAGCATCACGCGCCTCATCGTTGCGCTTACCGAAGCCCATCGCACCCATCGCAGCCACGCTGATGGATGCTCCAGCGATAGCCGCGATGACCTCGATCATGGTGGCATTCTACCTACTTACATTGACCACGGCATACCCTGAGCAGTGGTCGGTGTGCGCTGCTGGTCGATCTGCACTTGTAGTGCAGCTTGAATTTCATCCACCTTTTCGGTGCCGCCGAGTTTGTCCTGCACCCAGCCGATGACAATCTCGGGGGTGAGGTCGGCAAAGGGGATAATAGCGTCTTCAGGAGCTTCAAGGCCAATGCTGCCGTAAGCGCCGGCAGAGTAGGTGCCGTCATTGGCATCTACGGTGTAGTGGGCAGTGAAAACAATGCCGTCAGCAGCATGACGCTCAAGCTGGGCAATGTTCCAAGTGGTGATAGTAGCCATGGGAAAATCAGTGATGGAACGATTGTAGCAGGATAGTAGAGAGTAGGTCTAGCGGGCCTAGCTCAGGCGGTAGAGAGTGAAAGCGTTAGCCCCAGTGCGCCGTAGCGCATAGCGAGCAGAAGTAAGTGTGGCCACAGTCAGAGAGCCCACAGTGGTGTTGCCATTGGCTCCCACGGTAAGGGCGTTCGGTCCAGTGTTGATCACACTAAACTCAAAGGTCATGTTGGTGTAGATGCCGCTGAAGCCAGCCTCAATGTCTGTACCCGTAGGTAGCGTCATCGTGACGGCTGCTGCGGTTGTGCTGGTGATGATGCCAGTCTTGAGGTTGGCAGCAGTGATGGTGGCCGTAGTATTAACGGTGGCTGGTGCGGCCTGGTTGTAGGCACGAACGCGGTCGTTAGTAATGCGGAAGGCTTCAGTTGGTGATGCCGAGCCATCTGCCGTAGTGGAGAACACTAGGCGGCCTGGCATGTCGTTGGTGCCGGGGGTGCCGTCTACTTCAGCATGAACTCTTGCAGCAGGTATCGGAGCAGTGCCATCAGACCCGCCAAAATAAATCTCGCCCAACGTATCGTTTACTTGAACAACCGTTTGACCATTGACCGTCCCCGAACGAGATTTAAGAAAATCTAAACGTGCTGCGAATTGATTATTTACATAGCAGCCAATGACTTGGGGGGCAGCCCCTCCAGCAATAGCTAATTTGTCAACAGCAGTGCCAAAAAAAGTGGTAAGCGCACTAGACGTCCCCACCAAGAGCCTGCCGGAGCTGTCGATGCGGGCGGATTCTGCGGTGTTAATCTTGGCAATGAAGGGTGCGGTAGCTGCGGCAGAAGTGAGAGTTGTGGTGCCTGCGCTATCAATCCTCATCCGCTCCGTAAGACTTGCACTACCATCAGCAGTGGTGCTAAATATCAGACGCCCTGGCATGTCGTTAGCGCCGGGGGTGCCGTCTACAAAGGCATTGATACACGCAAGGTTGATCGGCTGCGTTCCGTCTGCACCGGCAAAAGCAATTTCTCCGACGTTATCACCGGACTGAACCGCTGTATTCGAGCCAAGCGTCGCACCTCTACTCTTTGCCAGAACGAGAAAGCCTCTTGCAAAAGCGTCGTTAAAATTGGCTACAAATGTCGCACCCGTATTATCAACTTTTTCTATTTGTAAAATATTACCGGTAATGGTTGACCCATAGAACGCTGTACGCGCACTAGACGTACCAACTAAGAGCCTGCCGGAGCTGTCGATGCGGGCGCGTTCGCTTACCGCTCCACTGCCTCCTGTATGTATAGCCAGCGCACCGCCACTGCCAGCAGGAATCAATAGTTTGCCAAAATTGATAGCACCGATATTGAAATTAAATGCCCTAGTTGAATCCGCCCCTGATCCAGGATCGAACTCAATAGTTCCTCCAACTACGTCAAGGCGGCCATTAGGACTCGTAGTGCCAATCCCTACGTTGCCTGCGGCGTTAATTCGCATCCGCTCCGTAGGACTAGCCGCACCATCTGCCGTAGTGGAGAACACTAGGCGGCCTGGCATGTCGTTCGTGCCGGGGGTGCCGTCTACTTCGCAGCGAATAAGACCAGCAGGAATAAAGTTTGTGCCATCTGCACCATTAAAATAAATATCCCCAAGGTCGTCGCCATCCGTTACGGTAGTATTTGTTCCTACAGTTGTTCCACGAGATTTGCTTAGGTCAAGACGCGCAGCAAATGCATCGTTTGCGTAACTGAAGAAAGAGACTGGACCCGAGGTTGTTGTTGCAATCTGAAATCTCGGAGATACCGTTCCAAATGCAGAAGCAAGGGCACTAGACGTCCCCACCAAGAGCCTGCCGGAGCTGTCGATGCGGGCGCGTTCGGTGTTATTGGTAAACAGCGAAAGCGAATGATTACTGATTGTGCCGATGATGCCAACATTGCTAGCGGCAAGGGGCAACAGCCTGAGATCAACAGTCGAGTCAACGGTTCTTATCTGGCCGACAACATCCAATGGCACTGCAGGGCTAGTAGTGCCAATCCCTACGCGGCCTGCGTTTGTGATACGCATTGCCTCAAACATTGTTGCAGCGGCTCCAGCGGTGCCGGATGCTGACGAATACTCAAATACATGCTCACCACTTGTATTTTGATAGTAGTTACTTGCATAGCTAGATCCGATGAACTTATTGCCCCCATCGTTGTACAGGTTCCGGGAAAAAAGCGTAAATCCGTTAACTCCGCCAGCAAACCAGTTGCTAACAGCTCCATTTAACTGAATTGCCGTACGTGTGCCAAATGCACTTGGCGCTGAAACCAGTCCAACATTCCCGCTCGCATCAACAAACAACCGCCCCGTGCCGGCTGTCGCCAGTGCCACCTGATCAGCGCCGGGGCTGTAGATGCCGGTGTTGGGGTCGCCAAGTATCGAAAGTGATGGAGATGCAGCTATACCTGAGGCGATCACTCCAGAAGTAAAGGTCGCAGTAGCGCCGCTTAGTGTGACAAAATTACCACTAGTAAAACTTGACTGGGTACCTGTTATTGTTAATCCAGATACTTGAGTTGTAAAAACACCAGACACAAAGTTAGCTGTTGCACCTGTAACAGTAACTCCCGTAAGAGATGTAAAGTTTCCGGTTACTGAGTTTACAGTGGTTCCATTTACAGTGGTTCCGGTAATTGTTGTACCAGTAAGACTTGTAAATGTTCCAGTGGTTGAACTGATAGTTGTTCCACTAATAGTTGTTCCGGTAATTGTTGTACCAGTAAGGGAAACAAAAGTACCGCTAGTGAATTGGGCCGTAGTGCCAGTGATGGTCGCGCCTGATACCCTAGTTGTAAAAACACCAGACACAAAGTTGGCTGTTGTTCCTGTTGTAGTTGTTCCCGTAAGAGACGTAAATGTGCCGCTGACACCTTGAACTGTGGTTCCCTGAACGGTATTTCCCGTAACAGTAGCCCCAGAAACTGTAAAGTTTCCGATCAAAGTGGCTCCGGAGATTACACCACTTACCGCAACACCGCTAGTAATAGCTCTATAAATACCAGATGCAGTTACATTCTGATCGGCGCCGCCGTTATCAAAAGTAATATTATCAACTTTTACGGTACCGTACGGCATGTCTTCACTGCTTTTTTCTTATTCTAACTTAACCAATTAAGGAAGGATAATTAATGGTCCTTGGATTATAAAACCAGAAGTACCACCGGACACAACTCCTGAACATACTATAGCGGCAGTCGCACCAGAAGGAGTAGTAAGTGTGATTGTTGCACCTGTAATTGAAGTAAATAAACCACGGGTACCCGTTACGGTATCTCCACTTACACTTGTCGTAAAGGTACCAGAAACACCAGTTACATTTGAAAAAGATCCCGTATTACCTGTTACTGTAGCCCCACTAACTCTAGTCGTAAAGGTACCGGAGACTCCCGTTATATTTGAAAAGGAACCTGTGTCGCCAGTAATAGTTCCCCCGCTGACCCTAGTAGTAAAAGTACCTGATACACCAGTTAAGTTTGCAGCATTTACGGTATTACCTGTTAAAGTTGTCCCCGAAACTAATGTTGTAAATACGCCCGAAACAAAATTGGCAGTAGTACCAGTGGTGGTTGTGCCTGTAAGAGATGTAAAAGTACCTGTGACAAAACTCGCGGTAACACCCGTGGTCATCGTGCCTGTAAGGGAAATAAAAGTACCTGTTGTAAATTGAGCAGTTGTTCCAGTTACTGTGCTCCCACTTATTGTTCCTGTGACAGTTAAACCAGAAGAAATAATTGCGTTGCCTAGTGTTTCCGTATTTCCTGAGAAAGTTAAATTACCACCAAATGTTTGGTTTACGGCAAATAAATTTTCAAAAACTCCGCTGAGGCCTTGTATTGTATTGCCTGTTATTGTGGCGCCGCTTAAGTTTTGAAATACACCTGACGTAAAACTAGCCGTAGTACCTGTTGTAGTTGTTCCTGTTAAAGAAGTAAATACTCCAGTTATATATGTTGCAGTTACGCCTGTAGTTGTAGTTCCTGTTAATGAAGTAAAAGTACCTGTTGTGGCACTAACCGTAGTACCAGTAAATGTAGTTCCAGTTAAGGAGCTAAACGTTCCCGTTGTTCCTTGAACGGTTAATCCAGATACTGTTGTAGTTCCAACTACTGTTGCACCAGTTACAGATTGAAAGTTACCGGTGGTTGCGTTAACAGTAGTGCCAGTTATTGTGGCACCAGATAGCGAAGTAGTGAAAGTACCAGTTACACCGGTAACACTTTGAACGTTACCTGTTGTGAAGTTGGCAGTTGTACCTGTTACCGTAGTACCACTCAGATTTACAAACTGACCAGTAACGCCTGTTACCATTGTTCCGGTTAAAGACGTAAAGCTTCCTGTTGTTGACGCGACCGTTACTGCGGTAATTGTTGTGCCAGTAACTGTGGTTCCGGTAAAGGATGTAAAGACACCAGTAGCAAATCTGGCGGTTGTACCTGTTACCGTAGTACCACTTAGGGTTCCCGTTACATTAACACCAGCCGCAAAAACAGCTGCACCGCTTACTCCCAGTGTACCTGTAACTGTTAAGTTTCCGCTTATGTTTTGCGTTGTCGCATTAACAACTTGAAAAGTACCAGTGGTGAAGTTTGCGTTTGTTCCAGTGATGGTTGCACCTGAAACGCGGTCAGTAAAGGTGCCGCTTACACCAGTAATATTGGAACCCTGGATGGTATTTCCAGTTACTGTTGTGCCACTTACTTTGACAAAATTACCGGAGGTACCATTGATAACGTTTCCTGTTACCGTTGCGCCAGACACAACCGTCGTGAAAATACCACTAGCGTAAGTAGCTGTTGTACCGGTTAACTGTGTTACTCTTCCTGAGATTGCATCGATTGTTGTTGCTGCAACCAGTGTGCCAGTTAACGTGACACCACTCAGTGTCCCATTGAGCCTTAAATCATTCTGAACAAAAACGCCACTAAAAGTAGCAAGAGCAGAACCTGTAATACTTGTGAAGTTACTGGTACCTGAAACCGTCAGGCTTCCGTTGATTACTATGTTTCCACTAAAAGTATCACCGGAAATACTGGGATAATATATGTCTAAATAATTTCTAAACTCTGTAAACGTAATTTTTTTATTACGTAAAACAGGGTCAACTTCAAATACGTGAACAAGTGTCAATAGATCCTGGTCAACGATATCCGCTGCAGGAATACTAGGAAATTCAGAAATCCTTCTATTAGCCACTTAACTCGTACAGATACCCTTAAAAGAATTATAGGCGTCCCTTACTCAGTCTTATTTCATCTTAATCTCAATGCGTGGCAAGGTATTGGTAATAAAATTAACAGCAAACTGAGTTCCAAATACAATGCCACAAGACAAGGCAAGCATAAGAATTATTTCAGCAACAGTCAGAGGACGCTTGACGTATACAACTTGTTCTAGCGGCCTTCCAGGGGGGATAGGTTGTGCTTGCTGTTGTTGATATACCTGCATAATTGCGGACTCCCTTGCACGAGCTTTCATTTGCTCTAGTTGTTCAGGCGTGATCTGCCCAACCAAACCCTGTGAAGCTGGAGGAAAATTACTAGCGGGAATTTGTTCTTCCATGGATCATGCAAAACGCCTAATAAAACTGTAGCATTTAATTAAACGGACTGCATTATGACTACACCTTTAAAAAAAAGTCTGGAAGACATCGCCTTTGAATTACGTGGCATCAAGCATGTTTTGTCAAGCATGTGGCATTCACGCTACAAGAACGAGGATACTGACCAAGTAAGCCCAGAGTTTTTTGCCGATGAGTACGTATCTACCGAAGAGTGCGCTCGCCGCCTGGGCGTAACAGACCAAACAATTCGCAACTGGATTTTGGTAGGTAGAAGGGAGCCTGACAAAGGATGGATCCAAGGGGTGCATTACATCATGATTAATCCTTTAAGCAAGAAACAAATCATTCGTATCCCTTGGAATCGATTAATTCTTTCCTATTCAAAAGGAGAAGAGCCAACATTGAGATCTTTTGACAAGGGGCATGCGTTATATCAAGATCATCGTGGCAAAAAAGCTGATCACATTCCAGATCCTACAAAGCCTCGTATCGATATGGAAGATGAAGAAAGTGACGATACCCTTAACACGACTTTTGTTAAGGCCTGGGTTGACGAGGCAACTGAGCAATGATAGTCACTAGATTTGCTACGTTTTCAATTGAAGACATAACTATTGAAAACATTTCTAGTATCTTGCCTGAGTCACTTTACTTGCAAGTCGAAATGTTCCTGCCTCCCAGTGGTTCATTTAATGACGAGTGCTTGCAGCGATACTTAAAAAACCTAAAGGATTACGAAGAGGAAGACCCACACTCTTCTATGACCTTGGCAAATCGATTGCGATTAGCTTTTGTGGATATGGACCCCGATACGATATGTGGTAAATTCCCCACAGCAGACTTACCTTTGAAAAGGAGGTTGCGTTGTGTTGCCGAGTATTTAATTCGGGCCGGGGAATTTGATAAACTAAGGGATGAGAACGGAAAACTTGTCAAAAAAAGAGGGGTACTTGGCAAGTTAGTTGTTTTGTACCAGCCCCTTCCAAGACTCCAAGAAAACTTACAACGGCAAGGATTGTTACCCCATGAATCGAAGAGAGCAATTAATCAGCAAAACTCTTAGCCCTTCATTAGATGAGAAGGAGGCTAAGATGCTGGACACTACCATGCGCTTGATTTTGGGCGACATGGGAGAAATGTACATGAAATTTTGGGAGACAGAAGGACCAGGAGTTATGTGCTTTCAGCCAGACTCTGATCGCTCTATGTTCTTTTTGACTTTAGAAGAAATACACGCCGCAAAAGAAAAGGAAGAACGCGATAACAATGGAGACCTTGCAGAGAGTTTTCGTCGAATCCTGGAGGCCGCACAAAAAATTGATCCAGCGGAAAAAGCTGGTTACATCATCAATGATGAAGTGGGCATTCGCTATTTGGAAATAGACTATAACCAAGGGATTAAGAAGTAATGCCCGCTTTTGTTGGTAACAAACAAGTCGAAGCTTACGAGTGGATAACCAATCGTGACTTAGTTGATTCCGCTCATCTTTTGATGGGTGGCATTGATCTTGATCCAGCCAGTTCCCAGATGGCTAACACATATGTAAATGCAAAAAACTTTTACACTGTGATGGATGACGGATTGAATGACCAAGATTGGCACGGAAGTGTCTACTTGTTTCCACCAAATAAAACTTATTTTTGGAATGCAAAATCGTATAGGTGGAAAGCAACTAGGGGCTTGTCACCTACGTTGATATCAGGCCATGCGCTCTGGTGGCAGACATTAAAAAGAAAATGGTTGAGTGGTGAGGTTGACCAAGGTCTTTACTTTTCTAATTGCCCTGATATGTTTCAATACTGTCAAGATATCTTTGACCATCCGGTATGCATCTTGCGTACACGTCCCGTACTCCTTCAACATTTCTTAGCAAGTGACGAAATCAAATCTCGAAACACTTGCATCTCTTTTGTGGTATACCTCCAGCCTAAGGAATATACCTCTGATGCTACTCAAAATTTTATTGATATTTACGGCGATAAGGGCAAACTCCTCTGCTGAGTCGGTTAAACTGATCAAGCTTGACTGACGTTATGAGCATTCTTTCCGACCGCGAAATCAAACACCTGGCACTTGAGCAGGGGATGATTCAACCCTTTCAGGACCGTCTCATTAGTGAGGAAGGTGGGAGGCGCCTTCTTAGCTACGGACTTAGTTCTTATGGATACGATATCCGACTTTCGCCTAAGCAGTGTTTAATTTTTGGTGGTGTCCAGAGAGGAGATTGCGATCCTAAAGCTTTTGATCCGGAGATTTTAAAGCCTGCCGACTTACTAGAAGATGAGAAGGGACAGTATTTTTTGATTCCGCCCTATGGCTACTGTTTGGGCGTAGCCGAGGAGTATTTGGAACTACCTGCTGATGTAACCGTTGTCGCTGTAGGCAAGAGCACTTATGCACGTTCAGGTATTCTTGCTAATATCACACCGGCCGAATCCACTTGGAGCGGCCACTTGACACTTGAAATCAGTAATTGCACTGCCTTGTTTAATCGTATTTATGCCAACGAAGGGATCTGTCAACTCCTTTTCTTTCGCGGCAATCCTTGCGATGTAACTTACAGTGATCGCAAGGGTAAGTACAATGATCAGCCAAAGGAAGTAGTCTTCAGTCAGGTTTAAAAACCTCTGAAGGTACCAGAGAAAGCACCGGGCTTTCGTGCATAGTTGGTACTTCCTACTGTACCAATAGCATCTCCCATACTCGGAAGCTGTGTCCCATCAATCACGGCTTCCGTTCTTGGGGTTTTACCACGAATAGTGGGCTCAGCAATTTGAGTTCTCTGGCGGTATTCTCCTGCTGTCCTGGCAGCGGCCATAAATTTCTTTACACGGTTCTGTTGAACCTCGTTGCCGGTATCTGCGCGATCTGCAAAACCTCTTTCAGTTTTATCCAGGTGCCGTGTATCAGTTGCGTAAGCACGTTCCGGATGTAAATCTGAATTATCACCGCCAGAACTACCTGCGTCCTGACGGGGATCGTAAGTGGGCTCAAAGAATCTTGCCATGATAATATTGTAATTGAAAGAATTTAAACCCAGATATCTTCATGATGCATTCCGCCCCATCTCCGGATGCGTTTTTAGATCATTTTATTGTTAGCGACAGCGAAGTCAAGAATCGTTGCTTAAGCCCACTTGATTTTGGTGGTGAGCTAGATAATGAAAACAATGACGTCCCACTAAATGACATGTATAATCGAGGTTTGGCACTGACCCAACAAGGTCGCGAGCGCCAGAATCTCCAAATTGAAGGTGGACCACGATGCGGACTAACGGGTTTAATTCCGAGTGCGGAGGAAGGAATGATGATGGGTGCTCAACCACAACCCCGCAGCTTGATCTTGGAGTTGGATGGACCGGACTCGAATCAGATCGAAATGTCGAAAAAACGCCGTGGTTTAACCCGGTAGAAGGGGAGTGTAAAGACGGATTTTGTCCCATGCCTCAACGTAAAGTTGACATGGTAAATCACCCACCACACTATTCCAACCCAAATAAAAAACTTGAAACTATCGATAAGATAGAGGATGCGGTTCAGTTTGCACCTAATCCTGTTCTTGGTGGTCTCCAGTGGCAAGTGCTGAAATATATGGACAGACTCTGGGACAAAGAAAACCCTAAGCAGGATGCTCAAAAAGCTCTCTGGTATCTTGAAAGACTAATCGCCAAACTTGACTAGAAGGGACTCAGTTCCTTTCTTAACTCGTCATTGTCGTCATCTTCGTCATCATCGTCGAACTCGTCAGCACACATCAATGCCAACTCAGTTAATTCAAGCTGGGTTGGCATGTCCCACTCAAGTTCGATACTTTCATCTGCCAAAATATCTTTGATTGCTGCCCATTCAATCATTCGACGATGATAGAGGTTCAGAAGGGCAGCATATAGCTGATCCCAAGTCATTTCTTGGGCCTCCAGCTCTGCCTTACGCATAGCAAACTGCAGTTGCAGAGGGAGTTCTAGCTCTCTTGGATTGACTGTTTCTTCCATTTGCATGCGAATAACCTAGAAATATTCTAGGTCCTGTTATCGATCACACCAGTAGCCTATCACTTTCCAGGTAATCGATGTGGTACTCATCTAAGATAAATTTATTGGCAAACGCTGCTAGAACATAAGGATTTAACTGCTCTTCAAGCTGCCTAATGGCATTGAGCTGCCTGGGAGAAGCCGTGTAGTTACGGAAAGCTTTGAGAAGAATATCACTAGAAACCAGAACGGTATTTTTAATTTCGCTTAAAAAAAGCAAGGATTCTTCTCGCCGCCTGTCAATAAGGCCTCCAATTGTGCGGTCATAGTCGTCAAAAATCCAACGAGATATTTCTGCTGTCGCACCAGGCCAGTTCTCTCCTTCAATAAGATCAATGAGGTTACTGTATAAAAAAGAATCCCATCCAACAGAGTGGATAAATGAAATCAATGCTTCTCGCATTGATCCATCAATGCCCAGATTTAAACGTGCAACATCCTCTTCAATGATCCCTACATCATGCTGCAGATACTCCAGTGCCTTTTGCCTGGAACAACACTGACCTTTCTTTACTGCTGCTCCATCTGGGTAATATTGAGACCCATAACCAAACGTATAGGGTGCTCCACCAGTACTGGAATCAGGATAAGCACACTCACTGTATCCCTCATACTTCTTAATAATGTCAATTGCCCGCGCAAAAGAAGACATAAGACATAACTCAGTTACATCCCATGATAAACATATATTACTTAAAGGTGTTAGCCCTTTCCTTGCCCACGGGATTTTTTTCTCCCGTGATTAGGCTTGGAGTTCATACCTTGACCCTGCCTAGTTCCTTTGGGGCGGCCTTCTTTCTTTTGAAGAGTTGTTTTTACTTTGTTCATTTAAGTCACCATTTTTCACGATCAGCCCAGTATGCGGCTGACATTTTTCCTTTAGCTATATTTTTTGCGTGTCTAGCTTTAAAGCTAGCACGTTTTTGTTTCATGCGATCAGACTCACCTTCCTTTGGTTTACCAGCGGTCTTAGCTCCTTGTTCACCAAAGCGTATCAACTTTTCTTTACCTCCTTCACAAGCTTTTACAATATGACTTTTGGTGGGATGACCAGGAGTTTTTTGTGGTTTATTGCATGCCATCTTGCTTTTTTGATAACGCTTGGCAGCACTAGCAGCTTGTTTTCGTTTGTCTACCATTGGAAATTAAAAAGACCAGAAGACGAGGATCCTTTTTCTTCTGCTTCTTTTTCAGCGTCTCCAAATAGTGTAGAATAACTATTCTCTTGCGAGCCTTTTGTTGATTGTTTTTGGGTATCTGAAAATAAAGATCCAATTGAATCCATTGTTGCAAAAGGATCCGATGTATCTATATCAAAACCTAGGCCACTATTATCACCTTTTAACACATCAGATATTAGTTGTTGATCAGCTCTATCAACATCTGGCATAAAATCATTGTAGAATTCATCTTCACTTCCTTCATACCCAGAGTTTTTAAACAAGTTGTAAAGAGTTGTTTCTTTGCCCGTGGATTTAGTAACATCATCAATATCTCTTTGTATGTATTCAATGCCTAAGTTTTTTTGAGTTGGTGTTTTTTTCTGTTCGTTAAGTTGTTTAATAGCGGCTCTAATATCTTCGGCTGGCGCAGTCCTGGTTGCGTTAAGAAGTAGACCCTTGACTTCTTCTATCGATTTATTTGTACTATCAATGCCGTGCTCTTTTAAAGCTTTTTCCCAAGCTTCTGGCGTTTTTAATGGGTCAATGTTACTAACAAGTTGATCAGCTAACTGGTCTGATGTCATGAATTGTAAAAATACGCTGTCACCAAAAGCTTCTTTAGCTTCTGAAAGATAGGGTGTTAGTTCATTGTTAATGTAATTAAAAAGATCTGCATTTGTTGGCTTGTCAGAAGATGGATCAAACCCACTTGGTTTTCCTACAACCTCGTAATGAAGTTTTGCAAATTGATCTTTATTATTAACATTTAAACCATATTTATACGCCCATTGATCCCATGTCATACCATTGACTAGAGCAGTTGATTTGGACTTGGCTTGATCCCAAGCATTAGCGACATTTGTTTTTTGGGTTGTATACAGACTTGTTTTTGCGTCGTTTCCAGTGGGGTCAAAATAGAAACTTGAATCAAAGTAACCCTTGCTTTGAGCGGCTAACTGGCCCAAAAAAGAGTCTGCTTTTTGCATACCCAGCTCTTTAAGCTTGTTGCTTACTGTTTGCGTTTGCAGGATGTTTTGTTCACCATCCTGTACGTCCATATAACTGATAAACTCTGACATTGATTTAGAGTTATCAAAGCGTGGTTTTAAATAATCATCAACAAAAGTTTTAGCAAATTCTTTATCAATTGCATATTTTTTTTCTGCATCATTTGGATCTGTAATTTCAGTTAAGTTTTCATATTTACTGGCTAGACTTTCATCAAACCATTTTTGCCAGTTGTAAGAGACTGAATCTTTTGTCCCTAGTAGTGATTGAATACCTTCTTCCAGCCCCTTTGCTGTTTCTCCTTGACCAGCCAGTGTTAACATACCCCCAATGCCAGTATCACCTAACAAAGAATTAGATAATGTGGATTTAAAATTCATAATCTCATCAAAGCCAGGCATTCCGGCAAACATGTCATATTTACTTTCTTGTTGACGCGCTTTATTGACTTCCGCTACTGTGTTCTTCAATACATCTTGAAGTAAATAGTTAAATTTATTTTGGTTTTCTTGGTTAACAATTTGTTCAATTGTTGCGTCAATGGGAGCCTTGCCTACCGTGGATCCTATTCCTAAAATGGTATCCCTAAATGCTTGTTTTTCAGCATCAGTAAGCCCTTGCCTTGTTTCTTCATACGTGCTCGCTGCGGATGCTGCTTCCTCAGCGTTACCCCTAAGCCCACTCGCTTTGCCTGTAGTTGAATAGTGCTGATGAAGAAACGTATTTTGATCATACCTTTTTGTAATGTCTACATCAGGTAAAGTAATTCCTCCAAAGGTAACTCCAGTTGCTGCACTTGACCATTGATTTAAAAGGGCAGGGTTTTGGCTTGCATAATAAGCGGCGTTAAATGTCCCGGCGGGGGGATTCAAGCCTTGAGTTGTTGCACTCCAGGGGGTGGTTACATTTTTGGAAACATAAAAATCAGTTACTTTATTCAGTTCTCCATTTGGAATCAACGTGCTTAAATTGCTTGCTCCTTGACTTTTCGCAATTGATTCTAGTATTTGTTTGTAGCTACCAGGGGTAGACGTATTGAATGAGTTCGCGAGAGATGTGAATAATGTGTTTTGTGCAGTGTTGTCCCCACTGGTTACTGTGAGCAGCGGAGCGTCTGTCGCTGTTTTACCGATAACAAAAGTTGCAGCGGGCATCAAGAAGCTCTTTTAATTAAACATAGAACGTCAGACAACTCAATTATTTCAGTTGTCATCCAGTTCTTTATTTTACTTAGTTTTTCCTCTGAAAAGAAATTTTGTTTTTTATACCAGGGTTCCATTTCGGTACTTGCTTTATCTTGGTTACACCTCCTACAACAAGGAAGCAGGTTGTGCCTGAAAGAAAAGCCAGACTTAAAACGTGGGATTATGTGATCAAGGCTTGTTGCTATGCCACCACAGTAGCCACATGTATTGTCCCAGGCTTTGTATATGTCATCTCTAAATCGCTTTTTCGCTAGCTTTGGAGTTAATTCAACGAGAAGTGCAAGGGGCTCATGCTCACTCGCAAACATGCTCTTCGGTGCTGTTGCTTTATTTTAAGAGCACCTAGTCAAGATCAAAGCTAAAGGTTTGGTTAAACCGCTTGACACGGGGCTACGGGCATGTAAGGTGCTGTTGTACTGCCACGCAATTCCATGGGTAACAAGTCAGGCTGGGTCACGGCCAACAAAGCATGCGAGCTTCTCCAGCTCGACAAAAAAACACTGTTCCGCATGCGAGACACAGGTATCCTTCACCTGGGACCTCACTACGCAGCTTTTAATGACACGTTCTCGCGTGACTCATATCGTTGGAACGTAGCAAAAGTACGCAAGACTTTGGCTAAGCTAGAGCAAGCGACGCTAGCCGCTGCTTAACTTACCGTCTTCAATGTAGCTACCAGCAGTCGTCATTAAGTTGGCGGCTGTTTTCATATGTTTAAGTGCTGGGCCCCACACCGCTTGCAAAAGCTCCCCAGGCAAGCCCAACGGCTTGTATGGTAGATAGTTCGCCTGATGCGTAGGGAAGGTGTACAACGTCCCCTGGGGTGTACACAATAGGGTTCCCACTAAAAGACACAGGACTGAATCCGAACTGACTACGACTTAACTGCTCTTCAGATGTTACGTACCGTGTTTCAACCACATCACCAAATTCAACTGTCATGTGAAAGAACCATCTTTATTTTGAAGGGAAAAATTCTGTAGTCTAATAAAACTGGTCGGTATGTTCAATAGTTTTTGTAGCATTGGCAACAATTGCGGTGATTGTAAATTCTTTGGTGGCATATCCATATATGACAAACCTTTAACAGAATTCATGTAATCAGTATTTGTTTTGACGTTGGTAACCTCTTTAGTTAACCGTTGCTCCCAGTTTACGATTCCCTCGTCCATATCTACGGGGAGATCCGATGGTTCAGGTAACAAGATACCCTCCTGAAAGCGAAGAGCGTAAATATGCTTGCAATATCGCATCTCGTCTAGCAATGGACTCCAATAGTCACTGAAGGAAATGATTTGGTTGTCTTTAGCTTTGTAGTCAACAAAGGTAGCAGGTCCTTCTGATGCACCTGGAGAACTTGTATTCCTTAAGTAACGGCCGCCAAAGTCACGAAATAAACCTGGGTTATCTACTGATTCAAATGTAAGCGCAAGATCACGATTGTTATTTAATTCTGTGTCAACGTTGTTGTTGACATTACCAAAGGAATCAGTTAAGACTTCATGTCTACCAAACTTTAAACCTGCAGGACGAGTATATGGAAATCTCTTTGTTGTTTGCGCTTCATTTCTTTTACTGAAATCAGCGTAACTACGTCGGCTAAAGTCTTGGCAAGTACATGCGTATCTACTACCAAGAATTAAAAAACGATTAAAGGCTGGTGGGCGAGTAGCTGGAGTTACGAAAACTCCGTCAATTGTAGATTCAAAAGAGCCATTTTTCTGTAGTTTTAAGACGCCGTTGTCTTGATCAATGTCAATTAAAAGAGCTTGAACATATCCATACTTAGTGTCAGTAGCTGGATCTTTTGATGCAGCAGTAATAGGAATACCTTCTACCGTTAATACGCGATCTTCAACTACTTCTCCAATGAGTGGTTTAAGAGCTGGCCCACCGTTAACCCCTGGTATGTACAAAGGGGCTGGTAACGGGTTGATAGAAGACCAATTCCCGGCAAGCTGTACGTACCAGTAGTCGGCATCTTCAGTGTAAGAGTCAACTCTTGCCCTTGTTCCTGTGCTGTCAATTACGTTATCAAAACGAAGTAGAGCACTAACGCGACACCCTGTCCAGTGAATACCAAACTCTCTATTAGAAGTAGGAAATCCTTGTAATACGCCAATAATTACAGGGTCATTACCAGGAGCAGGAGTAGTTCCTTCTGGAACTGGTAAGGTGTAACGAAAGGGAAAATTATATGATTTTTGGATTCCTACTGTAACAGCAATTTCATAACCACGTCTCCAACGTGTCCATGCAGACTCTCGGTCCATGGCAACGATGGAGTTCGGTACTGAACCCCTGGAGAATTCAGTAGTAATACGTTTGATAGCACCAAGTTTGTAATCGGTCTGGTTGTTAAAGGTACCAAATTTACCCCCAACTCTTTGTACCATCTTTAATAGAAACCGCCCTGCGCATAGACATGTGCTCCTGGCAGATAACCAGAGATATTAGGACCATCGGCAAACACACCAACGTATACGCGATCACCACGCTCTAGAAAAATGCCTTTATTGCGTAGTGGTGCTGTTTCACCAAGGCCGGTAGTATTACCTGCACTCATAACAGGAGCAGATAAAGCTGGCATTACATCACTACAATCAACTTGTTGCGTATTGGCCGGAACCTTCTTAGTAAACAACACCTTGTAGTCGCCACTCGCGGGAATTGGTGTAGTGGTACCTCGCGTTTGGTAGAAGACAAAATTTACGGCTGGTTGATTAGCGTAAATTGTTCCACCATAACTGAAGCCAGAGGTAACACCCGTTGAGTAAAGAATAGCTGTGTTGATTCCCGTAAGAGTACCTGATCCTGTGTAGGTGTAAAACCCAGCACCAGCAAAAGGTGCTCCTGCTCCAGTAAGAATACCGGTACTTACGATTTGTGCAATCTGACCGCTAACAAAACTAATGGGAGTACCAGAGGTACCGGAGCTTACCGTGTGATCTACGTCACGGTAATCATCGTTGCGGATAATGGTAATGGAATCAATTACGCCGCCACTATTATTATCTTCACTGAGGTTGGCATCCATGTCCACCAAAATAGCTGGGGCCTGACCACCTTGTACAACCAAAGTATTTGCTGCACCAGCGATTTGAGTAGTTACTCGAACCGAATCAAATAGAGGCCGGTCAATTAGAAGGGGTTGCTTGTTGGTACTAGTACTGGCTATTTGACTAAACACCCTGTCTCTGGTAGATTGACAGGGGCCTCCGAAAACTTCTTTTATTCTAATGGTACAAACAACTTTCCAGTGCTTCCTTTGTGGTGTTTTTTATGAACGCAGTGGCAACACGGCAGCATGGCATAGAAAACGGTTGCGCGACAGAGGATATACGTTTTGCTCAAAAGAATGTGGTTCTTTTAGGCATGGAGGATACAAAAATAAAACAAGTGAGTACGCTTCTTGGAATGCAATGAAAGATCGTTGTAACAATAAAAACTCCACAGCATACGCACGATACGGCGGACGGGGCATTACACACGATCCAGCCTGGGCCGATTTTAAAAAGTTTTTAGAGGATATGGGTCCTAAAGAAAACCCAAAACTAGAACTAGAACGTATTAACAACGATAAAGGTTATTACAAAGCGAATTGCCGCTGGGCTACACACAAAGAACAGACACGTAATCGTGGGGGTAAACGAGCAACACGGCTTTATACTTTCAATAACAAAACCATGTGTATTGCAGACTGGGCAAAAGAAGTGGGCATCAGCCCACAGTCAATGCAAAAAAGACTAAACAAAGGATGGGATTTGGATAGAGCCTTAACCCCACCCCTTAACAATACTTAACTGCCTACCAAGCTTCCCTTCCTATTAAAGCAGGGAAGGGAAGACTAACCCAGGAAGACCACGCGAGAAATCGTCAACAGTAGTGTTGGGATCTGTAGGACCAGATAGTACATTCAAGAGTTCATTGTTCAACAATTTACTGATGGGAGATTGATAGTTAGCATTCTCCAAGAAACTCTTTTGTAACATCTGCTGAAATAAATCCGACTTCTTCGGGTCACTTGTTCCTGCAGTGGTTGCTGCAGATGCAATCTGCCCCTGCCCTGGAAGATCACCAAGAACACGTTGAGCATTTGCGTACAAATCACCACCTTGCTTAAAGCGTGGTAGTGCACCAGCAACTGAAGTCCCAAAGGAATCTTTGGCGTTCAAAGAGACATTCGGATTCCCACCTAAGACAGTTGCATAAGCACGATCAATTCCCATCTCACCTGGCTTAAAGCCACGGTCAAGAAGAAATTGAACAGCTTGTGGCATCTGTTCAGCACGGGTGTATTTACCCATGCGTGAAGGATCCAGGTACTTCTTTTGTTCAGAAGGACCAAATTGAATCATCCCATAGTAGTTGCCGCCAGCACCACCCCGAATATTGGGGTCCATGTTGACGCCTGACTCTAAGGAAAGGAATGCTCCCAGTTCGTATGGATTTAATTTTAGACGTTGAGCAGCATTAAAAATTGCCTGGCGATCAGCCGTAGGTAAAATGCCAATCTTGCTTCCAGACATCGACGGTACCCTATTCTCCTACCCAATTTGAATTTGCCTTAAGACCGGGAACAAACACTGCTTGAAGAGCTACGACTAGACTCAGTTTTGCGGTAAGTCGACGGACAAAATTAGGGCAAAGAATCATTGGTTTTTAGCAACAACACTGGTCTCCGTAGATCTTGTGATCTGTTACCCAGTAGGTGGACTTACACACTAAGGTGCTGCCAAGTGACTCTACTTTAACAAAAGTTTATTTTGCGCCTGCTTGTTTTAGGAGCTGCTCTTGATAAGCCTTGATCATTTCAGGTGTCACATCTTCGCCACTAAAGTTCATAAGCCGAGGACCTTCTCCAAGGGCGTAAATGGGACCAGCGGGATTCAGTGCTGGATCTACTTGTGGTACCAATGGTGATGGCCCCATTGTGTACTCACCAGCTCCTCTAGACATACCGGGGAAAGTACGCTCCATTAGAGGATTAAAAGCAGGAGTAGGAACTTGACCTGTCTGTTTGTAAATGGTATCAAAACCAGACTGTCCAGTTTGAACTTTTGCAGCTAATTTAGGCTTAGCCTTGGCCCACATCTCCATCCCCATGTCACGAACGGAGTTCATTTCTTCTTGGGTCTTAGCTGCAGACCTAGCCGCCTCATAACGTAGCAACTCAGGGTCTTGAGCTGTTAATTGAGCAGTACGAGATAGTTCCTGTTGATACGCACGATCTGCAGGAGAGACTATACCAGGCTGTCCTGTAAAGGTGTTAAGGGAGTAACCAGCGTTTCCACCACCTCCACCGCCCCCACCAGGTCTAGCTGCATCTGCAAGACGTAACTCAGCACGGCGATAGGATTCACCATCAGCACTAGGAGGAATAGAGCCAATCACACCGCGATAGCGCCTTTGATTCGCAGCAACAGCAGTGGGACTAGAGCCAGCATACCCACGTGTCTGTGTAGAAAATTGATTTTGAATACTTGTTCCAAGATTTTGTAAACTTGTAATGATATTATCGTTTGGGTTAAAAACTTTAGGCACGATATATGCAAGGTCCATTAGTGTTCCAACCGGCCCTAGCAATCCAGTCGCTCTGGGCACCCCACCTCCACTCTTAGGCATTGTTGTACGAGCGTTTAGACGTTGCCGTGCAATACTACCGGCATCGCGTCCACTGGGATTACGTAATAAAAAGTCAAGCGGGTTCATGCTTATCTCCAGTTAAGGTTTAAGAAAATACTGGAACCAGTACTTACGTCAGCAGGGCCAGGCAGCGCCTGGATAAATTCAGCACCGGAACGTTCGTAGCGATACCTGGCCTGGAACGGATCTTTGTAGTTGGGAACGTAAAGGATGTTGGCAAGTCGATTTGTCTCATAAAGATAAATCTCATCCCATACCTTTAATGCTTCCTTGGCATTACTGGATCTGATCGTACGATCAACGTCACCAGCAATGTTCTCAATCCGAGTAGAAGGCGAAGTTGCTACTTCGGTTTTCTTCTCGGCTGTGTCGCAGCGACCAACCTGAATAATGATCTTATCGTAGAAATAAGAATCAGGTACCGTGTTTAAGGATTCCTCCAGGCGAGCATAGTCACCCGCTGGTACAGAAACAACGTAATACCCCAAGTGGTATCTAACTCTACTTTTGTCGAAGTCAGATAAACGCACTTTTTGCCTTCAGTATTGTTTTATTATAAAAGCACTTATCCAAGCAGGCCTTGTGTTGGTATTAACCTAGATAGCTCTTGGCTTAATAACTGTTGCGTCAATGAAGGTTGTTGGCTTTGATTTAGTAATTGTTCAAATAAAGCGTATTGTAATTCTTGATCTTGACTGTCAGGCGCAGCAGATGGTGTGGCCGCCGCAGAAGCAGGAACAACGCTGGTATTAGTAAGATCAGTTGCTTCCCCCAAGTTTTTCATGTGGCCATAACCTAATTCATATTTGTTATCTCCCGTTGTCCACGTAGCAAGATTACCATAACCACCAGCATCTTTACGTGGGGTGAATTTAACGTCGCCCTCTACAAAAATTTCAGTCCCTTCTGCTCCAGCAAGATCACGTCCTCTGTGATTAGTAGAGGCACCAGGAATACCCGTATTCCTTGGACCAAATCCAGAAGTAACTGTCAACCCAGCGGCGGGATTTAATGTGATTTCTCCGTTCTTACCTTGAAGATATTTCGGTACTCGATTAGCTCCTATCCTCACGCCCAGGAATTTGCTCTTATGGTATTTTGGGTTTTCGTATTCGCCGGTAAGTAGGTTCTTTACATACTCATGAAGGTGTGGACCACTAGAAACACCAGTGGAACCTAATTGCCCCAGTCTTGTGATATTCGCCATATATTAATTTTACCAAGAAAAAACCCCGGTCACCCAGGGCAAGTAATGCGCTAAAAGCGGAAAGGTAGATGTGTTAAACGCGGATCAGATCGGCTGCCATTACGGATTCCCAATCGACCCTTCTAATCTGTTTCAACTGCTCAAGACTGCTGAATTTCTCACCCGATAAAGAAAGTTGAAGATCTTTAATTTCTCGAGCAGTTTTTAGACCAATACCCTTAATATGGTCTGCAATCATTTGGGCTGTAGCACCGTTGATGTTAAGTCTTGTGTCGGGAGGGAAAGTACGAGGTGCTTCTTTAGATGCTCGATCTTTTACTTGAAGAGTTTTGACTTTTTGAGTCGCTTGCTCATCAGGAAGCAATTCGGTTTTGTACGCGGTATACAGGCGACCATCTTGGTCTTCGACCATGAACCAATCACCTGCATCCCACTCACTAACAATTCTTACCCGTGCTCCAGTCTTTTTATGACGATGGAGAATTTCTTCGGTGCTAGTAGCCATAAGACCAGATCAATTAACAATCTGGTCTTAGTTTAGCCTAATCAGCTAACAGTGCGACCAGTTAAGTAGCCATCGATGTCTTCGTAGCCAGGTGCATCGTCAGGAACGATGTAGCAAACTTCGACACAGAGGTAACCAGTGCGGCCAGCAGTTGAGTCACCGCTGGAGATGTAGAAACCACCACCAGTTGCTGTGGCGTTACCAGAGGCCTTGGAGAAGACCTTAAAGGTAGTTGCGCTGGTATAGGTAGCATAAAGTCCGGTGACGGTCGCAGACTGGCCGGTAGCGGTCAGGATGGGCACGTTACCAAACGCTTGTACACCACCAGCGAACAAGATCTCACCCACTTGACCACCAGAAACGGTAGAAGCAAGGTTGGCTTGTGCAGTAGGCTCACCGGAATAAGCAACAGGGCTACCAGCGTTGTCGCGGCCAAAGGAGATCACGTTGCCGGTGGCGGCATAGATACCAGAAGCAACACGACCATCACCCCAACCAGAAGCAACCGAAATTGCCGTACGATAAACGTAAGCAGATTGGGTGGCGTTACCAGAGATCACCATTCCGGTGATGTCGGTACGGGTATCATCTTGCCGATAAGGCGAAGGGATGATAACAGAAGCAGTGGAGACAGGACCGCTGCCAGAGGTTGCCGTCACAGGAACGTAACCACGAGCCTGGAAGTAACGATAACCAGGGATAGCCAGCACCGAAGTGGGGCCACCTTTGGAAGAATCGTCAGTACCGTTTTGGGTATTGTCAATATTCTTATACCAGCTATTCAGGGGTTCAGCCCAGTTGCCGGGAAAGATTTTTTTAGCTGAAAGATAGGACATTTATTCCTCCTAATGTAATTTATTTTTTATCAGACGTCGCCGTCGTCTTGCAGGAAGCTGAACGCAGTGGTAATGAAGTCCTTGTTCAGAATCTCAAAACCAGCGTACAGTTGCCAAATCAGAATGATAAATCGGCTGAAGTCATCGTTATTGTTGATGAGGACTTGAGCATTCGGGCCACCGATACCCACGCCAACTGCTTGAGGACCGAAGAAGTAACCTTGAGCGACTTCGTAGGTACCTGCGCCAGGGGTAGTGCCCAGGGTAGCAGCTTGGTTCTTGGTTGGGAAGTTGGTGGATTCGAAGAACTTCACACCTTCAAACTGAACGCCAGTAGGCATCACAGGTTCACCGGCAAGGAAGTAACCTTGACCAGCTTGAGGACCTTGGAAGAAGCTAGCGTTGTTAGGCATCATGGGGTTACCCATGTACATGCCTTGACCAGGATTACCGGAGTAACGTGCAATCTCGCGGAAGTCAGGGTCACGACGCAGATGCATCATGAACGTGGGGTCGCAAATACAACGATACAGACCATCAGCGAAGGTAGGAACGTTGCGCTTACGCAGGTCCTTAACAACGGTCAGAAGGTCGGTACGAACTTGGAACTGCTGAACGTTAGCAGTGTACTCGCCTGCGGTGTAAGAAGGGTTCTTGGTCTTGTTACCAGGGAAGTAGTAACCACCTTGGCTAGAAGATGCGGGACCATTTGCTTCTGCCTTGGACAGTTCGTCAAGGAAGACGCGGTCACGCCAGCGGCGGTAGTCGTCGAGCAGGGTCAGTGAACCGATGCTCTGGTGGAACATATTCAGGTTACCGGTGTCCAGCAGCATGCGCTGGGCGGTAATCAGAGTTTCACGAGCAATCTTAAAGGTGCTGGGCTGAGTCGGATCGCCGGGGTCAGCAGGACCGGTGTATTCCTTAAGCACCACAAGGACTTTCTCCTTGGTGATGTTACGGCTGTTGGCGGTACCGATGGTCTGGTCAGCGATGCGTTCGCGGCTGTCCTTAGTACCAGGGCTGCCCCAGAACTTGTAACGGTCGAGCTGAACAGTTTGGCCAGGCTGGGAAGTAAAGTCGTGGACAACCACGGGCTCTACAGCCATCTCGCAAATGTAAGCAGGGTGGGGGCGGTAAAGTTCCGCGCCCAGAATCTTAGGAAAGTCTGTATCAAGAAACACTTTCTTTTATCCTCCAGTGTCGCTGTGGACGATTATTTTATCGGGGAAAGATTCAGACACAAGTGTCTTATCTAACATAAATTTTAGCAGGCGCTAATTTACTAAGTAAATCAAGCGTATTGCAGGCCAGAAATAGACCGCGTTGGGATAGATCGCCGGGCGCCAGGCATGTTGCTGGATTGATAAGCTTCTGGGTCAGCAATTCCTTGTTGGAAACCAGGCGTACCCATCTCACCAATTGCACCACCAAGGGCAATGCCACCTAAGCCAGCTAAGCCAGCGGAAAGAGGTACAGCGGCGGCGGCGGCACCAGGAAATGCTGCTGCGTTTAAAGTAGCCGGCAATCCCAATAGATTTGTTCTAGCAATATTGCCCACAGTCTTGGGATCGTATAAAGTTGCGGCTTGGCCACGACTCATATATTCAGGACTGTTAACAATTCCTTGATTAACACGTTCCCTAATAGAACGATTAGATTGTCCCATAGACTTATTCAAGCCCTTTTCAACTAATCCTGGAAGGGCTTGTCCATACTTACCAGCAAGTACGCGGGCACCCATCAAACCTGCTGCTCCTCCAAGGCCGCCTGCAATTGCAGCTAGTCCAGCAGAACCAGGATCTTCACCTTGAGAAAGAGCGTACCCACCCGTGGCTAGGCCAGCGGCAGCGGGTACGCCATACCTAAGATATTGGCGCATGGCCTCACTCCATCACAAACAGTTTGTTTGCAACAGCTTGAGCAGGAGCTTGGTTGATAACGCGCCAGGCGTTAGCAGGATCACGATCCATTACTTCCTTAAAAGTACCCCAGAAATCCTGGGACTGTTGAGGAGAAGATGCAGCAGGAGGTGCAGGGAACTGACCCATTTGTTGCATGGGAGCTCGCGTAGGATAACCAACCGTTTCCAGTTGACCTTCGTTTTCGTACACAGGGTACGGACCTTCAGGACCAAAGAACTTCAGCGTGTAATCGCTGAGCACATCAGGGTTAGTAAGGATCTCGTTATATGCAAGATTCTCTTGATGCTCATTAACAGAAAACCGGGCGTAACCAGTCAACGTATTAGTTGCTTCGTGGCCCCATGCCACTGCGCTGTCCAGCATTGCTTCCAGGTTTAGCGCGTACTGGTTTAGTACTGCCGGAGCTTCCGTTCCGTACGCGTCGACCACCATCCGGCTTTCCGGACTCCACTGGAGCACTTCCGCTACCTCGGCCAAGGAGGGACTCGAGGAAGTTTGGGAATAGTTGGGCGAGTAGGTCTGGTTTGTTTGCCAGGTCTGCGGAGCCGATTGTTGCGTAGCTGGGCTGCTGACTTGTCCGTAGTTGGCCGGGATAAACTGAGTCGGACTGGCTTGTTGCGAGTACTGTCCCTGGAATGGGGATGGCACCGGGCTCCCCAGTAGGTTCACTACTTTGTTGAATGCCGACTCCCATGGGTTGCCGTTCTGTTCCGCCGGTTGGGATTGGGGGGCGTACTGAGTAGGCGCTGATTGGTAACTGGTAACCCCCTGAGGTGCCATCTGGGGCACTGCTTGGGGATAGGCTGTTCCCACTTGGTAAGGAGCCACTGGTGACGCTTGGGTCACGTAGCTGCTTGGAGCCACTGCTGGTGCTTGGCTCATCTGTGGGATCGATTGGACGGTAGCGTCCTGCATAACTCATCTCCTTTTGTAAAGCTTCTAGTGTTCGATACAGATAGGGCGTCAGATCTAGACGAGGGTCCGCAGCCATTGGAAGATCCGGAGCTTGCGGGTGAGGGGTCTGCATCATGCCCCCCACGAGACGAGATAGTTGGGAGAAAGCTCCCTGCAACTCGTTTACCATCCTGAACGGGAACCCAGATAACATCTCGGCCCGTTCCTCATCTGTTTTTGAAGGGAAGAGGTACTTCAATGCTTCAATGCTATCAACACCTAATTCCTGAAGGTTTCTAACAACAATTGAGTTGTTCAAGATGTCCTGCGTAGATTCTTCATAAACAGGTCCCATCCAACGCCAGAACACTGTAATGTCACCGTCAGGAATAAGTCCTTTGACACCAGGGGGAACCATCTTTGCTTCCACCAGGGCCATCATTATCTTCTTCAGTTGCTCGTTGTATTGCTTTAATGCATCTTCATAAGCAGCCTCCTCTTCTGGACTAACACCTGCTTCTGGCTGAATAGGCTTCTCAAAACCTGCAGCATTAGCAAGCGTATCTTTAAACAGTTGCTCCTCCTGGTAGATAATCAACTCAAGGCAACGAGCGATACCGTGACTATAGATAGCATTGGCCTTCTTTTTAGATGTGGCTGATACGCGACCAAACAGTGACTTGTATTCTGTTGCAGTAACACCAGCGGAAATTGAAAGCTCGTCTACACCGCCAAGCGAGGTACGAATCTCCTCTCGGTACTGACGAATAAAAGCATTTTGATCTCCACTGATTGCATCTGGAACAATGTAACCAACTCGGTCATTTGGTTCCAGGTTTGCAATAATACGTGGTACTCGCAGTTGGCCATCAACACCACGGCTAATGGGATCTGCTTTAAACGTAGACCTAGTTAAATTAGCAGGACTAGAGAAGCCAGAGTTAGCAGCAATAGAAGGACGTTGAACAACTGAGTCACCACCAGCTTCTATGAGGTCAGTCTTGGGTCTAGAAGAAAGTAGGGTTGGGTTACCAAAGAACTGAATGTTCTTGCGCATATTACGCACCAATTCATCATGCGTGACAATGTGATTCGCCATTGAATCAAAATCACCGCTTCCCTCCATTGAGAAGCCCTTAGGATTATTGAGAATCTCTACGCAGGGAATAAAACGCAACGTATTGGTAAACTTCTTTGTCTTACCAGGAATCATGTAGTTGATGTTGTCAAAAGACATCTCACCTTCTGAGTGAGTCTCTTCAATTACATCACGTTTAATTGAAAGTCTTATGTATCGCTTTGATCCTGGGGCCTCGCCGGAATTGATATCGTTCAGGTTGTTAGTGCCAATATCTGCGCCAAAACCATTCCCTCTCCGCACCTTATAGCTATAGATGATCACAACTTCTTCTAGCTCTCCGTCTACGTTGTAAAACGTACGATACTCATGAGACCTGAAGTAGTAAAGGCGATAATTTGACTTAGTAGGACGAACGTAAAATAAACCCTTACCATCGGCAATAAAATAATCCCAAATGGAATCAAGCCGAGTATCTAGCTTGTTGTATTTTAAAACGCGATCAATAAAGTCTTTTCGTTGGTTACCAAAATTGTCCTGTGAAGGAAAAAATTCAACTCCTTGGCGGATACCAAAAAGTTTCATCTGTGCAATATGAGAAGCAACAATACCAGAATCAACGACCGCGTTCCCATCGCGCTCAATGTAAGCGTCAATGATTTCCTTGAGTCGACTGTTAGCGTTCGCCATTAACTATTTATCGCCCTTGATTTTTATATCTTAACAGATTAAAGAAAGTAAATTACTAAATCAAGAAACGGTTTTTCTGTTGAAACCCGCTTGCTTGGTTTGCTGCATATTTGTCATTGCTTGTATGTAACGACCAATTGGATTCCCTGTGCCAGAAATTAAAAGCTCTTCCGTCTCTGCTGGTTGTTGTGATACGTTGTCTACTTTGTCTTTATTTTGCATGTTTGTTAGTGCTTGTACGTAGCGACCAAATGAATTCCCTGTACCAGAAAGTAAAGGCTCTTCCGTCTCTGCTGGTTGCTGTGCTGCGTTGCTTTGTTGATTTATATTTTGCATATTTTCTATTCCTTGTGTGTAGCGGGTAAAAGGCTCTCCAGGGCCTGCAAAAGGATTAAATACTGTAGACATAGATGCTACATTTCCTATATTCATCGCTGGTTGACCCATTGCTTGAGGTCCAAATACAGCTCCTGGATTTGATTCCATGACATCACGAAGATTTTTTATCCGTTGCCCAGTTGGAGTGTTATCCATTCCACGACGCCAAAGTTGATTAACCCCTGGCTGCTGCCCTGGTGGGAAAGGATCCCGTGTCCATGTACCCGCAACTGTAGTATCCGGTGCACCGGCATTCCCAATATATCCAGCTTGAACACTCTTTTGCAATGGATTGGAATTAAACATTTTTTTCAAACCTGTTGTTTTTATTTTACTCTTCTTTTACTTCGTAACCAGAAGGGTCATGTACTTTGCTCAATACAATACCCTCGCCCTTCAAATCCCAATTAAGAATATCCCCTTCTTTCCATCCAAGCTCATCAATTAGTTCATCTGGAAACTCAATGAACAATTCCCCTTGTTCATTTTCTTGAACCTCCACAGTGTAACTTGTCATTTTGTAAAAAGCTTTTCCACTAGCTTATCAAGCTTAAGGTTGATTTGCCTAAAGTTATCATGCATTTCCTGGATTTCCCTTAAGAAGTCAACCTTGAGAACGTATTCCAAGGGGAGCCGGCTCACTTGATTTTCTAATGAGTTTAAACGATTCTCTTGCTTACTTAACAATTCGTACACTGTTTTAACCCTATCGCTTGCACGTGAAAGTATCTTGTTTGCCACCCAGCTCCCACCTCCAATTGAGGATATTACCGCCGTTAGGACGAGAGCAAAATATTCCGGGCCCATCAGTCAAATACTTTTCTATATTTTACTATCTAAAAATCAATCTGAAGATTCCCTTTACGCATCAAGCCTGTAACGAGCCAGACCAGGGCGTCAACACAGTCATCGTGACTGCTTACACCGAAGTTAGTCAACTCTTCAAACATTGCCGTAAAGTTTCGATAACGATTAAAAATGATCTTTCTATCTTCAAACATACCCATGATGCCACGGAATCTTGCCAGTTTATCTGCCCTAAAAGCTTTTACGGGATGCCAATTTAAGTTGTATAGTCCTTCATTATTTAAGCAAACTCTTTTGAAGTCTGATTCCAAAGAAGCCTGATAGGCTACTGCTTCAGACCAAATAGCACACGTTGAATAGGTAGGAAAATACATTCCACCTTCATCCTTACCAATAACAGACCAGTCATTTAAAAGCTCTTTCAACTCATCTAGTTTCTCCAAGTTACCCATCACACGTAGTCGCCTGTAATCAATGATGTGGATCTGATCGCCAATGCGACCACCCAATACCATCACCGTGTAATCATTCTTTTCTTTGATTCCAGCGGAGAGGTCAACCCCAATACCAAGAGCATCAAATTCAGTTGCTATTTCAGCTTTAACAATAAGTTCCGGCGTCAGCGACAATTCATTTTGCCTGACAATCTGATTCATGTACTGGAAAGAAAAAGCAATAGGTGCCTGCCTCTTCTTTTCCTTCAAGTAATCAAGGGACCACATCTCTGGCCAATAGGACTGCTCTTCTCCCGTGATGGGATCATTGTTGATTGCAGATAGAACAATCTGACGCCAATTATTTTGCTCATTAAAAGTGGTTGCATGGATGTCATCATGCCTAAATCTGGTACCTAGACAAATTGCTCGACCACCTTCAAACATCGTTGGCGCAATAACTGCGTTCCAGTTATCTTGCATTGTGCGCCTGATATCTGGGTTAGAAATATCGGCACTACTTTTAATAGGGTCATCGATACAAACTAAATGACTACGCTTGGATGTAACTGATCCCTTTAGGCCTGCGGCACACAAAGTAAACTGTTCATCACCTGTGTTTTCAATACCCGCAAAACGATAATCAATTGACCAATATTCATTGCTGGTTACGTTCTTAAGAAGTCGTACAGACGGAAATACTTCTTGATACCGTTTACTTTCAATAATTCGTTTAATGGTTGCCGACTTAGAGCGAGCAATGTCAACCGTATAGGACAAGTAAAGAATTTGAAGCGGTTTCTTCGCTGTGGTGTGAACACCAATAGACCATGCTGCAAGCAAACCCAAGACTGTTGATTTGGCTGAACCCCTGCTGGCAAGTAGGTCTAGGTTTGGTCCAGCAATCTTGAGTAAACAATCACTGTCTTGGTTTGTTACCAGATGTTGATGCCATTCAAGGTGGTGCTTCGCTGGTTTCTTTTTGGGATCAATGTACTCGCAGAAAAAAGCAAAATCATCTCTTGCTCTAATCAATGAGTCTTCATCTTTATGTTTGCGTATCTTGTGATTATTAGCGGCTGCTTGTGCGTTACGTCTATATGCAAGATGAAGATTTGAAGCCACGTTAGCCAACAGCCTTTAACTGCATACTAACTTACTTTCTTATTTATCGTTCTTTTGCTTCTTGTATTGCCTTGCTTTATCCAAGGCAACCTTACGTTTCTCCGTATCACTCATGTCAGATCCGTCTTCCTTTTTAGTTTCTGTATTTTTAAAATGCGCTATTAATTGAAGAGGTGTTTTGGGTTTATTCATTAAACAGAACGAGCTTCTGGCTTACGGGAAACATTTAACAACTCTTGAAATTTATCGGGGTCGCCAGGGGTAGGTGCATCTGTTTTTTTGGGTTCTGAACTACGTGCTTGAAGTGGACGATCACCACTGTTTTTTTGTAGTCTTTGGACCATACTAAATATGTCTGCTGGGGTAATAAAACCAGCGGTTGGCTTGTTAGCTTTATAGTCCATAAATTAATCCTCGAATTGCATCTTAGCCCATACACTCATCGATGCTTCATGCAATGGACCTTCAATAGGATCGTCTTTGAAGATTAACATTAACTCTCGAATTGCGCGGTCTGCGCCAGCCATCAATAAACCCTTGTTGTCCCTGGATGAAGTAAAGGAATCAACCTGAGAAATGGTGCTGCGTAATTCTTTTTGTAGGCTTGCAATACGCGCAACACCTACATCTCTTTTTACTGCAAAGTTTTCAATATCTTCTCGTAGTTTACGGATGTCTTCCTGCATCTCTCTAATTTCTGAGAGCAAGATTTTAAGGTGATTAGGTTTTGGGAACTTATTGTTTACCCATGCTTCCGCAGCAACTATGCTGCCGCGATACCCAAGGAACCTGGAGTACAGGTAAACTTGAATAGGGGAGAACGTGTCTTTAGCAAAAGAATAAAACGAATCTAAGGTAGGAACATCCAGGCCTTCAAGCCAGTAGTCAAATACCTCAATATCGATACGCTCGTTGGGACTGCCCGTAGTCTCGTGCTTCGTCTGATTCGCCGAAACGCTGGGCTTGTTCTGCGCTTGTGCGCTGTTCTTGGGCGCTCTTTCCGAGACTTTCCCTTTGCTGTGCACCCTGGTCCTCCATTTTCTTTTTGGAAAAATCGTAAGCTACGCCAGCTGCTTGACGATATTTGTCAAGATCAAACCAATCATCATTTTCGTAAGTTGGTGCTGGATCGATAGCCATCTAAATAATCCTACTCAGAAATTACTCATCATGCCAGCCATACCTTGGGCAAAGGTACCGCGACGATCTTCAACAGCTTTTTGACGCACTTGACGCTTTTTGGAGCCTTCAAGACGATCAAGCAGTTGTTGGAACTCGACAAGATTAACAGCAGCGTCAGCACCAGTGTTGCCAGCTACACCTTGATTGGATACACCTTGATTGGATCCACTTTGATTAGCCATAACTCCGAGATTTAACTTCTTAAATTATAAGATACCTTATCTGTTAAAAGTTGAATGCGGAAACAAGACTACCAAGGATGGCGGTACTGCGATCAATTTTTTTACCTTTAATACCGTATTCACCACGAATATTTTCAACGTTTGCTGCACCGGCGTTGATAATACCTTGTAAATCAATGGCACCTTTGGCGCGAATATTTTCAGCTCCTAGGACACCTTCTAACTCTCTATCCGAAGAATACTTAGTACCTTCAAGATTTAATGCACCTAATCCTAAAGCAGTGTTTTTCTTTATCCTTTCAACAGCTATTAGCGATTTACCGTTTTCTTTGGCTACATCAATAGAACTCTGAGCATTTAAAACTCCGAGGTTCTGAGCTAATGTGCCTTGGTATGCACCAGGGGTTAAAAACTCCTCGGAAGAAAAATCACCAAAACCAGGTACGTCTACAGGGGAAGAGTTACCACCCTCTCTTGCACCATAACTAACATCAATGCCCATAGACTTAGCTATGGGTATCACACCGCCTTTTATACCTAGCTTTTTCTTGATTAGATTTAAACCAGCAAGATTTAATGTATCCCTGCCTTTAAGCGCATCTCTTATTTGTTGTTCATTGCTTGCCATTTTTTACTAACCTCGATACACAAGAGGATCGATCTTTAGCCCATAACGAGCACCTGTAAAACCAACTGCTCCCGTATTGGGATCTTTTGTTGGTACAAGTCGCCCGTACATTGCAGATACCGCCTCCTCAGAAGGAGTTTCCGCCTGCGCAAAATTACTAGCAGGATTTGAGTAGGCCATACCAGCTATCTCTTGCAGAGAAGGGCTTTCTTTTTTGAAATATTCACGTTCTTCAGGATTCATTACTCTTCCCAGGGCGGAAAGATAAGTTTGCTGTGCCTTATCCAAGGCTTCTTTTTTGGAAGGGCTATAAGTTGCTTTATAAGCATCAGTCCAGGTTCTGCCTCCAGGTTGGAAAGTTCTTGATTTAGGATACATTTTTCCTATTGTAGCAATATCAAAAGCTGCCTGGCTTGGGTCAGTCCCAGAGGAAAGCACTGATTGAAATAAATCAGAAAGCCTGTTTTCTTCTTTTTCACCTAGGCGATCATTGCTGAATATTGTTTTCCAATATTCCTGTGCATCCGGATCCATGTCTGGCGCATCAGGACCCCCAAAAATACCACCAAGAAAACTACTCATTATGTTCTCCGATAAATAGGGCCATACAAATCTTTTCTAGCAGCAGAAGCAGTGACGCCACGCGTGTTTAAAAGATTTTCAAAATCCTGTGGTCCATAATAACCAGCTTGCCTGGCACTAGCTTTATCCCTAAGGGATTGCATCTCTCTGCCGTACTCTTGGTTTTTTAAAAATTCTTGGCCTGCCAGGTTAGCAACAAAGCCAATTTTTGCTTGGCGTTGTGCATTCTTCATAGAAGCTTCTGCTGCTTGGGTAGCCGCACCAGCACCATAGAGACTCATGAGCCCACCAGCAATTAAGCCAACAGGGCCTCCTGCCAACCCAAGCAATCCACTAGCAGCCCCACCTGCGGCAGCAGACCCACCTGCGGCAGCAGCTCCACTTGCGGCAGCAGCCGCCCCTGCACCAGCAGCAGCTCCACCTGCACCAGCAGCCGCCCCTAGCCCACCAAATGCAGAAGCCGGATTAAAAATGGCGGGATTAAAACCAGAAAAAGAACCAAACATCTAATCAACCTCCTAAAAGTATTTTACCACTTGAGGTGCTTGAAAATTCTCTGTCTGTCTTCCGAAAGCAGTTGCAGCTTCTCGGCCATACATCTGCCCTGCGTTTGCAATTTGACCAGGAATATTAGTAATTGTTTTAAGTAAGTTTGTAGCTACTAACTCTTGAAATTCAAGGGGTCTTGCTTTTAATCGGTTAGCGAATTGCCTTTGCTCAGTCATATCTAAAATCTTAGAATAATTCTCTAACAGCTGATTGTCACTTTGCTGTCTCATTTGATTACCAAAAAGCTGAGCCATGGCCATGCTACGTGCAGTTTCATCAGGAATAGCATTAGCTGCATTGACAGCAGCTTGAAAATCCTGACCACCAAATCCACCCATATTACTAGATATTCCTTGTGGAGGCTCTAGTAGTGTTACCGGTGTGGTTACCGTGGGATCTAGTTTAGTTCTAAACGCGTTACTGTAATTTGGGTCAAAACCCTGGAACCCACTAGCAAGAAGATTACCAAAAGCTTGTGAAGAAGCAGATGCCATGTTATTTACCCGAATGCGATACTAGGTGCTTGAAGGTTAGCACTTGCGTAAGGATTAGATTGCAATGCAGTACGTAACGTTGCACCCATCTCAGCCTGACTGCCTGTTGCTAGTTTACCAGCGGTTGCCAAGGTTCCAAGCATCGCATACTGTTGGCCTTGTGTAGCCATCAATGCTTGCTGACGTACTAGGTTAGCATTGTTCATCTTTTGAATCAAAGGATTCATCCTTTGCATATCAAGATAATCTTGCTCACTATTGAACAAACGTAAATCTTTAATATTGCTGGTTTGAATTCCTTGAGCACGACCAAATAAATCAAGTCCTTGATCAGCCATTAAATACTGTTCAGCAAGTTGATTTTTTAAATCATCTTTCCCAGTAATAGGATCACCAGTTAAAGAACGCTTGGTACTTTCAGCTAGCTGTGCTCCAATATTACCACTAATCATGCCACCAGCTACAGGCAAAGCAGCTTGCCCTAATTTACCTAGTAGACCAACAATGCCAGGAGCTTTGGCAACTCCACCAAGAACAGCCTTACCTAAACCAACACCAACAGCAGAACCCAGTAAACCTCCACCAAGAGCACCTAAAGCGCCTGTTGGACGGCCAGCTTGTGCTTCTTCTACTGCGGTGAATACAGGAGCGATGGTACCGCCTATTAAACCAACGCGGCCCATAGGAATATTTTGTAACGTCCCTGGCAATTGACCCAATGCTGCGCGAGCACGTGTAAGTTGTTCTTGCGCAAAATCTTTTGCGTTATTAAAACGAGAAGCTTGTACGTTTTGCTGTGTAATATCAACGTCACTTAAAAAGGGTTGTGACGTACCTGCTACAGAACGCCTTTGCTTAAGGGTTATATCCTCAAGAGGTGAACGCGCACCATAAGTGTTAACTCCCCCTAGGTCAACACCTGCTTGTAATGCAGCTAACTGTTCGGGAGTAAGGGCCATCTATACATGTATTACATTAATTAAATTCTATCACTGCATATCTTGTTGGTATTCAACAAGCGTTGGTAATCTTGGTCGATTACCTTGTGCGATTGCTTCGTTGATAACGGTACCAATCGCAGCACCAGCAGCAGAACCTAAGCCTGCGCCAACAATGCCCCTACGGAAGGCCTGCTTGGGTCCAGGAGCTGTCCTGATTGCTGCTGCGGTACCAGCTAAGCCAGCAGCCGCTGTTGTGGCTGAGGCTATGTTTACGGGGTAACCAAGGACACGTAACTCTGGGACGCCTTCTAAGTTCTCAGGTGTGGCTTTGACTAGCCCCATGAGACCTTTGTCTTGATAATAATTCCGCATAAACTGACTATAACGCTCAGGCGTTAAGTCAGGAATATCTTCTTTTGCTGTTTCATATTTTAGTGGTCGGCCGGAGCGACCCAAAAAGAAACGTTCAAATAATTCAAGACCTGGTTGAGTGGTTTCCCTACGATCTTCTGAACCTTCTTCTGCGTAACTCTGAGCGTATCCCTTGGGACGAAACATCTCGCCGACATTGGTAATGTCATAGTTACCTGCAAGTGCTGTGGCTGGTAACGCAATAGCGGAACCAATCAGACCGGTCTTTAGTGGACCCAGCTCCTTGTAAGTTTCTTTACCAATGGTCTTTTCAATTCCTTTCTCAAGTATTGCAAGCGGATGGTTGTACCGCCAATAAACACCACGTGTACCATCATTGGTGATGTCTGTGGCAATACGTGCTGCCATAGCACCAACTGCTTGAAGAGGAGTCTCCTTAAAAGAAACACCCCTACTTGCTAATTCTTTTTTGTAAGGACTGGCAAGATTTAAAACACTTGGATATGCTTCGTTTGCTGCTTTGCTTGATTCCGCACTCTTACGTGCGCCAAGTAACACTTGTCTACCACCATGTAACAGTGCTTGAAAGGGACCTGGATTAGACACCGACTATAGCCCCCATCTGACGACCGATACCAGCGATGTCATATTGCTGTGGATTTAAGGCATCTTCAAGAGCACTACGCAGGGCGACATTTTCAAGACCTTGTGCCTGAAGCATGGTGCCAGGGAAATAAGAGTTGGGTGCACCACCGGCAAGCATACCCTTGTTAATTAAATCCCTTTGGACATTTTGCTGAAGAATCTGTTGTTGCTGTAAAGCTTGATCCTGTGGTGGGATGTACGGTTTCTCTAGAGAAGATACAGCTAAACCAGATAGAACAGACGCAACAATGTTGGTGGGTATCTCTAGGGAAGAGCGTGGGTTCTCGGTTCGTATCTTACCAGTTGCCGTATCTTTTATCTGCACTGGTGACTTGGGGCGCAAACCACGCACTGCAAGAGTTGCTGGATATGAAAATAAAAAGTCTGCCGCACCGTATTTTAATGCTGCCCCAGGATCACCAGCCAATAAACCCATGCCTGTAGTGAGGGCTGCACTGATACCAGCATCCATAGCCACTCCAGGATTCTTCTTGATCAGGTTCATTAAACCCTGGAAAACCTGGCCTTTCATATACGTATCTTTTTACTTATTATACGAGACTTAAATTAAGTATTCTCAGGACGCTCTTCTTTTTTCTTATCAAATCCTGATTCACCGGACAACAAGCTTGCAACAGACACGTTGCCATCCGCTTCATTTTCTACGCGGCTTTCAGCAGCAGCCATAATATTACCCTTGGGATCTGGATTACGTACACTGGGAAGTGGGTTTCTAACTTTATCTTTTTGTGAAATTGTTGGGCTTAAACGATAAGCATCTACCCAAGTCTCTTTGAAATCAGGAGCAGATTTAAAATTCATATTTGTCCTGGCGCGGCCTAGATCAAAATCAAATAACTCAGAACGTTCAGTATCAAAACGACCAAGGCCAGCAAAGACCTCATACTCTTCTGGTTGATTGCCTACAAAATTAAGACGAGGATTAAGAGCAAGCTTTCGTGTTACTAGTTTGTTACTTAGTTCTCTTGCGCCAAACCTATTAATATTAAAGGGAGGTTCGCCTTCAGAAGATTTAGCTTGAAATGAATCAGCGTAGTCAACTTTCTTTTGCTTTAGAAAAGATTGCCCTACTTCATCAATGTAATCAGAAGGATTACTTAGTCGGCTATCTCTTGGCATTAGCTATTTTCCTTTTCAGATTTTTTCTTCTTATGTAAGCCTACTAGCGTTTGACGCAACCGCGCTTGTTTCACCGTTTTTTCGTCATACTTATCAGGGCTGCCCAATACGTTTGACTGAAGTTGTGCCGATGTGATACCACGGCGCTTTGCTTTTGCTGTAAATGCACCTTCCTTCATCTCAGTCTTTTGAATCCACTTCTTATCTTTTTTCTTTTTATTGTCAGCCATGATCAACCCCTCTGGTAAAACACATTGCGTTGAATGGGTTTTACAGTCTGACTTAGTGGAACCATTCTACCCTGCCTACGCACCATACGTTCCTTGGGTTGACGATCAGCAAAACTCCAAGTATCGACTTCATCTTCGTCAAGTAAATCTTTACGTGGATTCTTTTTAAGCACGTAGTTTTCTGCTGTATCCCGCTCCAAGGCTTTTGTATAGAAATCTAAAGCAGAGTCAGGTGTGTAACCCCTGGGCGAAAGGGGATTAGTTTCCAGTACTCCTGGTATCACGGGTTGATCACTCCCTCCTGGTACGCGCACTTTATTTATTGCTCTGTTAATAGTCGGCCCCGGTTGTACACCGCGCTTATAAGCAGCTTGTGCCATCAGTTTATTACCAAAATCCTGAAGTTGTGCACCAGTTGTACCATAACGGGAAACAGTTTCTGATTCACTCAGGTTACCAAGGCCAGCGGGGATAACCCCCATGCCTTCACCAAGATTTAACGCACCACGAACAACGCGTCCCCCAGGAGTTAAGTTTGCATTTAAAGCAAGTTGATTACGCTCTTGTAATTGACGTTGAGAAGTTGGTTCAAGTAAAACTTTAAGTTGCCCTGGAGTATACTGATAGTTTCCTTCAAGGACACGAGATGCAGGCCCCGATGCAGCAGCGGCTGATCCTGTGTATGGATTAGACGTACGTGCTGTAGAACCTGTGCTAATTCTTGCGTTTCTAGCTCCAGGGGTTTCCATTTCCCTGCGTAACTTAGACATCAAGGAACCAACTTGAGTATTAGCTGTTCCCGTAAAATTAACACCTTGATTTTGTGCTAATTCAATAAGCCTTTGTTGGGAAGTAGTACTTATACGTGGCGTAAAGAACGCAACGTTTCTTTTATCCGGATAATCTTCCCCAATGGTCATGGGATCAACACCACCGCCACCCGTGGTTTCATAACGCCCTGGGATTGGAATTTTTTCATCATCAGTTGCATATACAATGTAACCGCCCCGATTAGTTACCATCTTGCCTTTTTCATCGCGCAAAGGAACTAATCGACCATCTGAATCAACTTTAAATTTCTTACCGTAAACCGGAGTATTTTTTTCAGTTTTTAAAAGATTCATTGCAAACGTAGTACCGGCTTTGTCTATACCGTAATCACCTTCTTTTAAAATAGGAAGATTAATTCCTTTTTTATTCATCAAGAAATTATCAATTCTTTCTGTAATAAAATTTTGATAATGATAAGGCTCGCCTATATCAGCCAAGGTAAGACCTTGCTTAAGTCCTGTGGTTAATAGCTCCGGATCTACACGCCGCAGATAAGCAGCCTTTTCTTTGGGATTATTGAAATATGCGTCTTTAGCAGCTTCTGCTTCATCCTGTAGTTCAGAACGAGATAAAGTTAGTTTTGTAAGGGGCGCATTTGGAACATCAACAAAGGGACTGCCTGCCGCATCTGGCTTAACGCCAGGAATGCGACTACGACGATAACCAACTAATGGCTCTTCTTCGTCCAGGAGTTCTTTACCTGGTGCAGAATACAACAAACCATCATCACCCTTTATTACACCTGAATTCTTTCGCCATTCTGATACTGGTTGGGTCGTGAGAAACTGGCTAACATTAACTTGATCTGATTGAGAACCACCAACAAGCTTGCTTCCCTGTGTGTTGATATCTGCAGATACTACCCTTTTGTTTTGCCGATTACCGACTTCAAGCGATTTAAGATAGCTGCTCAAATTAGCATCAGCATTTAATTTACCTTTTAATGCATTTGCTTCTTCAAAAGAAATAGCATCAGCATTTAATAAAGCGTTGATGTTTTTAATTTCTTCTTCATAACTTGGCGCGGCAACTATACCTCTCGTCTGAGCATTATCTGCATCCCGGCGCAAGGGAAGAACAACGTCCTGGAACCGCTCCTCACGTTCAGATCCAGAAGCAGCCCCTCTCATTGTTTGGGTAGCTCCAGGGATCATAGTTGTTCCTTGGTTGGTTTTTTCTTTAAACGCTTCTGTCTCAATTAAAAGATTACCAACACCTTCCGTGTCTCCATATTCAGCGCCACCATACTTACCGCCCGTCATCACTTCGGTTGGATCAATATTTACATCATCAACCATTTGAACAAAATTACCTGTATTGGGATCACGTACAAGACCTGCTTCATTTAACTGTTCTATTTGCCTGAGTTGCTGCCAATCTGTAGTGTCAACAAGATTTGTCAACCCTTCACCACCAGCGCCTCTGGTCTGTTTGGAATAAGTAGGACTACCTGGCATCGAAGCTGCTGCGCCACCAGCAATTTCAAAGGTTGGGTTTGCACTCACACGACCCGCTCGCTCCTCAGGGGCTTCTCCAAGATACTTTTTAAGATCTTCAGTTTTGATATTAGGATTCAGAAACATATCTCGCATTTCCCTTGGATAAGACACCGAAGCCATGGTGCGATCTAGGATCTCTTGCGGGCTAAGACGATTTATACCAATGCCTTCACGTCCAGCAGAATCAGAAAATTCAGCAAGCCTGACTTGATTCCCACGAACGTTTACTCCTAATGCTCTTAATTTTTTAGCATCTTCAGCAGAGCGAAGTGAAAGAGTACCTGTTAAGTCAGCAGCAATTCTACCACCTTTTTCGTAGATATTTTCTTGATACCTTCGATTTGCATTTCCCATCTCTTCTAACAGTTCTTCTGTCTCCCAAGGGTTACTTGTAAGTACGGAGGGCTTCCTTTTAACTTGATCAACAGGGGAACCATCTGGTAATTGAGAAGCAACGCGAGCAGCTTCAGCAGAAACATTTTCTGCTTGTCGACTAAACCTTACAAAATCGGTATCTGGTTTGGTGTGTTGCGTGACGTTCCCAGTAGTTTGGTCAACAGGAACACCATCTGGTAATTGAGAAGCAACACGATTGATTGGCTCATCTTGCTCCATCATCCAATTACGTTGCTCACTTGCAATATCTTCAAGTATTTCAATTTGGCCTAGATCAAGATCTTCATTACGTTGTAATTGATTTTTTACACGGCCTGTTGCTTGGTCTTCCCCAGACTCCAAAGCAGCTATAGCTTGTCTTACATTGAACCCACCAGTTGTCTGTTGTTGATCAACAAGAGTATTGGCGATATCTACTTTGCTAAGAACATCAGCCACTGCATCATCAACTGCGGAGCTAATATCCACTGCTTGTTTTACAGGTGCTACTGGAGCATCCATAACGACTTTTGAAGGTGCTACGGATGTTGGTTTGGTCCTCCCGGCTTCCCTTATTTGTTCTGTGTCATATTTTGATAAATCAAATGAGGAAACACCCGACTGACCGGTCGCCTTGCCAGATCGCAACATGCGTCGAGCAGCAAGACCTGCTCCAGTAAGCCCAGCAAGACCTAAACCTATTCCAAGTCCAAGAGCTAAGGGGTTGCTGTTACTGGATTCTTGTGATTTAAGTTGATTGCGCCGAAATTCCAAAACCTCAGGCGCTTGTTGAGCACGTTCTTCCGGTGATTCTGGGTAAGGTTGTCCCGTTGCACGGGAATAAGCGTAAAAATCAGCAGGAGCAAGTGCCACTTATTGCAATAACCATGTTTCTATACACTTATTTTAAATGTAAAAATTTAAAACGGATCAAATGCTATAGACTATATAGATACTGAGTACCGCACCAAGGCAAATGCCAAGATATGGTGAAAAGACAGACAACGATATGTTGTTTGAACGCGCAGTTGCCTTTAAGGCTATCGCTACCAAGGCAGAAGAGCTTGGGGAAAAAGGAGCACTACCTTTTGAAGTACGTTCTTTCATCCAAGGGGCAAATAAAGAACTTGCAAATCAAGTGCCTGACCCTGAAATGTACAGCAAAGCGTTAAAAGTTGCAGCAACACAAAAAGTTAACAGAAGTTAAATAAAATAAACGCAAATTTGGGGTAAAAATTAGGGCTAAGGCCCTTTTTTACTGACATTTTTTAATGTAAATAATTTTTTATAGTTTTTATTCAACATGTAATCTGTATTTGTACTAGGACGTTTTTGTACATACAAAAAGCCTCACTTTTTTACCTATTAGGGGTAAGATTTACTCAACCCTTCTCACATACCCTACCCGAATATAAGTACGTAGAGAAAAAAAGAAAGGCGGGATGGGTTGAATAAGAGTAACGGGGGCTGCGCATCCGAGCAACGCAGAAAACCAACGCACTTTCAGTCAAATGACACCAGCAACAACAGCAACAGCACCAACAGCTAAGTGGAAGCATAACTGGCGTGAATCAACTGGCAACAGGCCAGTAGACGCCAAGCTTTTCCACAGCTATGTGGAACAAGCGTATGAATTACTTAAGGAGTTTACTTCAGCAGACTTCTTATACCACGATGTGCGAGAGGTTTGCCAACCACAGTATCTGTTCAGTGTCGTATCTGACATGACTGAGTGTAAGCTCAGCATGAAGATATATAACACTGAGTCAGGACTACGCGTCATTACCATCCATAAGGTATAATACCAGCCAATAAGCTGTCGTTCACCCCAAACCCCTTGCTATCACTACGTTCTTATACCCATTTAGGCTAAGTATCTAGGTGGGGCAAATAAGATTGTCGTAGCAATTAGGGCTATGTATAAACAGGGGCTGCGCATCTGTAACACGCAGACAACTCACTTGCCTATCAACATCATGGATTACAACTTTTGGGATCCTAGTAAAGACTCCCTTTGGGGAGTTTACGAGAAAGGACAATGCGTTTATGTTTATTGCTCCAAGCTTGAAGCTCAATTTGCTGCCGAAGACATTGGCGGTCAATTGGTTGAAGTCAGCAATCAAGAGCTGCCAGACTTTTGGTTTTACAACGCAGGTCTCAATTTAATTCGCACAGGTTGTTATCACCAAGTCTACTGAACTGTAGTACTCCGTTTGCGGAGGGCCAGGTGCAACTCCTGGCTTCAGTTATTGCCTCCAGCGGAGATAGGCACCGCACACACGGAGAACACCGTGACCAACACTACTACAGCTACACTTCCTACCAGGGAAGAGCTAGCTAACACGGCCTACGATCTCATCCAGTTCTGGATGGAGTCAGGCCACTCGCAACTACTAAGCCGTGAGCAAGCACTTGAGATTGCCGCATGGGGTCTCAAGATTGCTGGCGAACGCGAGTTGCAAGCCCAAGTTCTTGCGGAGCTTGTAGAGCTTCCCGAGAACTACGGCTGATCCGTCAAAGCGGAAGGCAGGGTGCAATTCCCTGCTCAGCAATTACCACTCACTGAGAGTGGTCAACTCAACCGTCATGTCTAACTACAAAACATTCAGCTTCGCTGTCACAGGCGTTGTAGCAACCATGGCTATTGTTTGTCACCTTGGTGTACAAGCACTAGACAAGGCTACAGCCGAACAATGCAAGACACATGCATGGCCTCAGGTTGCACATCAAGTCCACATGGACTGGTGTGCAGACAATGGCTATGCAACCAACTGAGTCCGTAAACACGGCACTGGGAGGTGTAAGTCCTCCCCCAGTTATTACCACCCACTGAGGGTGGTTACACCACTGACCATGGCTATCCGCAAAGCTATCGCCACTCAACTCTCCAATGCTGCCAAGGCTTTGGAGAAAGACCAGACTAAAGAGCAAGCCGGTAGGTTAATCAACAGCATGCGCATTGGCTTAGCTAATGTCATCATGCCTAACATACCGCTGGCTAAATAGTACGCACGTACTACTCCCCTCCCACCCGCAAGGGTGGGCACACACCCCTAACTAATCACCATGCTTCAACCTATTCTTGCGATTGTCATGGGCACTGGTGCTGGCATGCTTCTAACCGTCGCCGGGCAGAAGCTACTCAACCAGCATTACCAGGAAACATGCCCATCCAAACCTACACATCAGCTAGTATCTATCACCAGCTTTATCGGTGATGCAGACTACTGTATCAACAAGAGTTGGCTCTGACACTTCTTGTCCTAAGCATGACATTAAACTGCTACCAACTCAACCTAACCCAACTAAAGACCATGTCTCAATCTATTTTCGAAATTGAAAACGCATACGTATGCGTCGTGAATGGTGAACCAGAACTATTTGAGACACAACAACAAGCAGAAGATCATGCCATGGAACTTAGCTTTGCATGGTATGACGCACAGCTTGATGTCCCTGCTCCGCGATTAGCAGTTATGTCAGTCACCAACTGGCTAAACCTGCAATCACGATTAGCACTCGTCTGATGTTTGCCCAGAGGGCTTCGGCCCTCTCTGCAGATTTCATATCTGCTACTCAACTACAACCCAACTAGGAACTATGTCTCCTTCAAGCGTTGAACATCTACTCACCCAGCAAGCTCGCCTTCTGGCACGTAGAGAAACACCAGTCATCGACCAAGAGCTTGAGAACTTACGCCAATCGGCATTGGAAGTATTCTTCCAGTGGCAAGATGGCTTATGTGAGTTCCAAGATCTAACACCTTTCGTTGCCATCCTTGAGAAGAAGGTTGATCTCAACCAGTCACTACTCAAGTGGGAACAAGAACACATCACTGACTGATCATGGAACAGTTAACTCTTCAACAAACGGCATTACTCAACCGTTACCACCGTATTTATGCGGCATGGTTAAAGGTTGAGACTTATGAAATGGATGTCATGCTCTGCGCAGCTTACGCTTCCGCACTTGACACCTGCCTTGCTGCTGACTTTAATCCTTTTGATTACCCTGAATAGACTGATCTCTGCACTTAACCCTGAGTAACACCAGGGCTTTCTGCAGGGTTCACCCCTGCTCAACACTCACATCATTCACAGCACCATGAAAGCATTACTCCTTGCATTAGTTCTGACAACACCCGCCATTGCTCAATCTATTGATCCTATTGCATATGGCGAAAGGTATTGTCTATTACGTAAATTGAATATTGATTCTGCAACGGCACGTAAAACTGCTGTTGAATACAGCTATGATACACACCGTAGCCTGGTAAATAGCAAAGAAGATATTTCTGCTGCTGCTAAATACACAGTTAAGAACTGTCCTGACTTCTAACCTGAACTACTCACACCTTTGTTAACAGCATGAAACAAATCATCTCACTTGGTAACAACCGCTACATTCACCTAGACACTTATGGTGGATACAGGGAATCCCCTCTGTCTAAACTCGTCATGACAACCCTTGTACTAGCTATTGCAGGAATTACTGCAGGAGCTATGGTTGGCATTGACAGCACCAAGATCAACCCACCTACTCAACACCAAACCAAATGAACACCTATGTAGCACTCATTGCAGATGACAGTGGCAGATACTGTCACGTCTATGGCACTGCAAACACATGGCATAATTACGTAGACCAACTCGAAGAGCTGGGCTGCGAAGTTGTCGAAAATCAAACCGACGACTATGACATACAAGACCTTGGTACCATCGACGATGAAATAGGCGTGGTACCCATCACCAAGCTACTAACATCCACTGACTTTATCCCCTGCAGATAATGAATAACCCACAACATCCCATCACCCCACCGCCGGAGCTGGTGCAGCAGTGGTTGTGCTCAGACGACTACCTGTGGGGTCCGCTTGAGCAGACGTCCATCACCATCACGACCAACCGGCTCCAGAACGTCGCCGCCCAAGCCGCCCAATGGGGCGCCGACCAGGAGCTGGAGGGGTGTTGTAGGTGGTTGCCGAAGCTACCCCCGTGGAGCGCAAACGACCTGCGCAAGCATCGCCGCCCCAAGCCGCCGAGCTTGAAGGAGCAGGCGCTAACTGCGCTACACGCTGTTGCAACAGGATCTAATGACACCCGTGAGCAACACCAAGACCTTGACACTATTCGCCAAGCATTAGAGGCATTACCTAATGACTGAACGTGAAAACTTCTACAAGTGGATAAAAACCTGTCCACTTACTGACTACAAAATATGTGAGGCAACTCTAACTTCTGTGTCATATGAATTTAACTTCAACACTGTTGAACCAGACATTGATCAACTCATTGATGATGTATTGATTCATCTAGAGAAATAGCCAATACTACCCATGTATTGGCACATCTTCTAATACATAACCAGACCTGAGCATGTCTATAAACTGCTCCGCAAAACCCACATTCAATCCCCTGCAAATCATGCAATCAACCTCTGACTTCATTGATGAGCAACGCAATGCTGACATGCTTGATGCACTGGCAGACATTGCATACGAACAAGAACAAGCTATGCGTGAATCCGAGCAAAGCGATTGGGATGGCATCGATGAAATATCTGATGCCGAACGCAATGCTTGTGATCACTACAACGAACGTTATGTAATCACTACCCATGACTAACAAAGCACCACAAGATGAGGATCTAATACTCATCGCTGTAGCAATCTGCTACACACTATTCACTTTACTATTCCAACTCATTTCAGAACTATGGCACTCCTACCTGAACAACTACTCATTGCCGAAGTCGTTGGCTACGAACCCGTCACCAATGACGAAGGCATGCAACAATACCCAGCCGACGTTGACTTTCAAGATGCACCCAAAGGTGCCATCCCCTGTACAGGAAACGTCTACAAGAACAAGAAGGGCGTCCTCCGTTGCTACTGGATTCCAGCCGGTGGCAACTACTCGTCAGAGGAAGGGGACGAACTCACAGGTTGGTACGACGTACCTGACCTCGAAGACATCGAAGAATGGACTTTCGACTCAGTCTGCTTCACACCCTGTGACGACGAAGTCGAACCTGACCACCCCGATAGCTGGCTAAGTATCCTTGGCCTTATCTAATTAATTAGATTACGCATTTAAGGAGCAAACTTCTGCATTTGATTTAATAATCTAATATCTGCTTGTTTTTTTATTACAGGAATGCTTTCATTATTTACAATAGACTCTAAAAAGCTTATCACTTTATCTTGCGATGGCATAGAACCATGAGCTTTCATGTATTCTTGTTGCCATCCTTGCAGAAAAGGACTATTACTTATTGAATATCGACCAGCAATTAACATCTTATTTACACTATAGATGTTAATATTTTAACCCTGGGCAACCACAATCGCTAAGCACATAGCTTAGAAAGATATGGTGTAAGTCCCAGGATCAACCCTCAATTCAATGCAAACCTACCCCGAGTATCCAGTGTCTGACCACGCAAACATCCTACGCATCATCAAGGAACTCAACGAGATCCTTACACGTGAATCCAAGCGTTACGAAATGGATGAGCACCTGACTCCATCTATGCGCAGCTTATTGGAGGAGGAGATCATTCCTGCACTAGAGAATGAAATCAATTGGGAACCAAGTGATGCAGACCTTGGCTATGGTGGTGAACCACCTATGACTGCTGATGAAATGCACACTGCTGCATGGCAACAGCACCAAGAACTACATAGGTGAGATACTTGTAATCCGAGTAACTACCATCTATTCATAATCCGAATAACAAAGGGCTGGTACGCATTAGTACCTAAGCCTGGTGCGGCCAGGCACCCTTTGTTAAACGACGGAATCCCAACGGGAAGAATAGATCACTGGCCAGTGAGGTCTCGAGAACCACACAAAGTCTAACTTTTAATCAAACTTAACTAACTCAGTACAAATACCCAATGAGACTAAGAGATCCCCCCTGCACCCCCCTGGCAACCCACCACCAGCACTATTAGATTTAGAAGTAAGTCCCATGTAATACACATAAGACTTACTTGCTCTTCCTTGACATCCCTGATAGACTACCAACTCATTCACCCACTCATCTCATGCCACTCATGTCACCACTCAACGACGCACCTAAGCCACGCATTCCAGATGCCATCGACAAGCAACGGCTGCAAGCAATGCAGCTCGTAGCAAAGATGAAAGAATCTGCGGATAAGTACGGCGTTGGTTTCGTCGGCGGCTTCATCAGCCCCAACGGACAAAAGTTCATGATGACAAACATGAACGAAGATGACACCAACGCACTCTTGCCGGATGACCTTAAGTGATTTACAAATCAATCACTGATCGTTACGAAAAGATATGGCAGATTACTGCAGAGGTAATTGCCCATCCTCACCGTACGATTACACCTCATGACAAACATCGTGCAACCGTTCTCATCAGCTTCTTATCCGGAGATGATGAGATGGTTGAATACATTCATTCTCAAATGAATGAAGATGATTTCAAACAGACCAAACAAATCCGCACCTTTGTACATGACAAAAAAATCACCCATTAACTTTGACAGAACCATCGCAGGTGTCAACATCACCGAGAATGGTATCAAGTCGTACACTAAATCGTTTCAGCTTGGTCCCTTCCAGCTGACACTTAATGCTCGTGACTCTGGCGTACATGGATCTATATCCTTGCCAGGCACAGGCTTGAGTAAGAGAAACATTAAGATAATCTAAAGATACGTCCTGAGTATGACGTTAAACTGCTCATCACTCACCTTCAACTACCACTGCAATGACTACAGCAAAACCATTTGAATCTAATCTCAACATACTTGACCGCGTTCATGTTGCAAATTGTGCAGCAGAACGTGCACGTATGTACTGCACCGATACCGAAAGGTTCAACGGTGAGTTTGCTACAGTACGCATGTGGACAAACTACAAGTGTTTCATCTCGAACTACGGTAGCTACGTAGAAACTTACTAATGTCTGTCTTATCTATTCACGACACATCAATTGATAACAACCATGTCACAGTTACAGCAGTTGTGGAAGACATGCATCTCCTACGCAGAGCAACTCGCGATGACCCTGATCAATGGGGTCCAGGCCTTTGTTCAACATCTTTTGAACTGGCTGACGACCAATCAATCCCTACTGATGAAGATGGCTTCTGCAGCTATCTTGATCAGCTTGACCCCCAATGGCAACTCGTTGACCTCTCTGATCGCTACCTAACATGATTGGCTTCTCCTTTGAATTCAAACGATGGTATGTAGTAGTACGTGGCCCCAAGGGTACCGTCTACTTAGCCTTTGGCTTTGCTAAGCAAATGCCTGTGTTCACACCAGCTAAAACTATGACTCTCCAAGAGTACATAGATGATTACAATGATGCCATCGTATTCACTAACGAAAGTGGTGAAGAGTTAATGCGCATCTAATCTAACGTCCTGAGTATGACGTTAAACTGCTCACACAATAAATCCACCCTTAACTCACCATGCAGTTCCAACTACCCACAAATTTACAAACTGAGTTGATTGCGTATGATCCACAGCTCAAGGCTTTGGCTCGTACTCAAAAGCAATCAACAACCAAGAAATCTAAATACCCACTGGGTAATCCTATTGATCTTATCCCTAATGAAATCATTACAGCAGAGAGAGTACAAGATGCCATTGATGCAATCAACAAGGCACCAGCCCCTGGTCGTTACCGCGAGTTCACCAAAGTAACGTCGACAGGTACAATAACCCACGCAGTCCTTTACCACTACGAACAAGTATGGTACGCAGCCTGGCTGCCACCTAAGGGCAAGGAAGCTGACTATATCTATGGCTATACCTATGCATACAAAGATACAGCTACTGTACGCAAGTTATTGCCACGTGCTTTAAACATGGCAAAAGATGATTGTGTAAACAAACCATCTGGTAGATGTACGTTTGTTACTTATACACAACAAGTAACCAAACAAGATGTCATCAATGGAAGAGATACATATAATTGGAACATACCAAACATGCAACGATACGCGCAAAAATCACAAAATATGCGCGAACCTATTGATCGTTTTGAAAACCAAATTGAAATGTCTATACCTCAATGGAAAGACTCTAGAAATATATTCGAACGTATCAAAACCACATGTATTGCAGAGTTATTTACACGTGATTTCCATACTGAATACTGGAAAGACATAAACAAATCCAAGTGGTTACCTTCTGTTGATATTATCTTTAGCTTTATTAACAACCAAGATGTACACAGCTCATACAACTTATTCGCTGAAGATCTTTATGGTTATAAAAGTATCTTGCACATATTAGATACACCATACTTTCGTAAGTGGATCCAAAACAAATGCAATGAATCTATAGAATCATTTAACAATCCAGATACTGATACAAAGATATCAATTACACAACCATGGCTTATGATCTTTCATCTGTGTAAACAGATCAAAACCGTACACAATATCTGGGGAAATGCATGTCCTCTTGATTACTATCAAACAAACCTCAATGCTTTACTCAGTGTTAGTTATAACTCTGGTTACAGTAAAGACTATGCTTATCCGTGGCTAGTTAAACATATGCCTGTCGCTTCATTCTTTTCACTAGTAAATAAATTTTACGAGACAAAGATAGACAACACGTCATCTTATTATTTTACAAACAGAATTGGAATATATCAATATCCTTTTAGGGAACTAGAAGATACATTGTCAATGGTTGAAACAATCCTCAAAGACAAAGGAGAACTAGCGCCACCAAAACGCTGGCGTATTACTGAGTTCCATGACTATGTACAAGCAGAAGCTTGGAAGATAACTAATGTAAATCAAAGGCTACCACAAGACCTATTCCCTGTACCAGTCAAGGTTCAACACAATGAACAGAACTGGACATTCATTCAACCTATCGATACACACCAACTTGCAGCCTGGGGTCAAGCCGTACGCAATTGCGTCGGCAATGCCACAGGTTATGCAGAAGGTGTACGCAAGAAACAACACTTTATTGTTCTATGCATGATCAACAACCAACCACAGTTCACAGTCCAACTTAAAGTAAGTATGGGCATGATGACCGTTGATCAGATCGCTGGTGTCTCCAATGCCAGGCTAACGGATGAGCAACGTGAGTCTTATACAAAAGTATTTGGACAAGCGTTGCAACAACGTGAGGAAGTGCTAGCATCTGCTTAGCTCGCACAGCTTGCCGGTCCTATCCTCGTAAGTAGGGCCGGTACCACCTATGACTGAACACACTGACGAACAACTCCTAGCCATGGCAATGGCAAACTTAGGAGGATACATTCATGACAACTCACCACACTATGTATTAATAGAAGATCCACGTAACGAAGATGACTTTGATACGTGGAGCTATGGTACAGAACCATTACCTAATGACCACACTTGGCGTTCTACATCAGTCGATGTAGATGTAAGCCCAAGTGACGCAGACGTGACGGAATAGGTATACGTAACGCACTTAAAATGCGTCGGCCATTGGCCTTGCGGGTTCAAGTCCCGCCGTCTGTACCAATTATTTACTTAACAAAACATTATGTCTGATTTTAAAACTTTTGGTTCTTGTCTCACTTGTCCTCATTGTTCAAGTGAATATTTACATCTTCGTGAAGTTCATGTAATGGCTCGTGACGGTGAGTCTAATGAATACGGTTTATGCATGGATATAAATGTAGAACAATCCACATTTAAATGTGGAACTTATATTGACGAAAATACAAGTAAACGTGATGCAACTACATTAACTTTTTGGTGCGAACTATGTGGAAAAGATTCTCAATTAACGTTTGCTCAGGAAAAAGGACTGACAGCAATTAAATAATTATTTGGGCATTGCTTGCATGTAAGTCCCAGACAGTAAACCAACTGTAATTTATCTTCAATCAACACAATGACATTCCTTGCTGCCTTCAAGCATCTCATCCCTAACTTCCACGCATACTCAGATGATGAACGCCGTTACAACATCGGTGCTACCTGGACTGCAGCCGATGGGCTGCAGGACTATCACAACCTTGAGATGCGCTACGTGCGTAACTCAGAGCAGCTTGCTCTCCAGGGGCAGCCACAACCTGATGGCTCATGGAAGTATGTCGAGCCTAATGGGTGCGTACATACCATGACTGCAGAGCGGGCACAGGCATTCATGCAACAAACACATGAGCATGCCAACATCATGTGCACAATGCTCGACCGCTTACGTGAAGCTGGCCTCATGGATAACATCGTTGACACTGAGGCAAAAGCAGCCTAAGCTCTTAGCCGAAGCTCTTTATCCCCTTGTGTAACAGCAAGGGGCTTTTACTTACACAATGCAACCACAAAATCCAAACACTGGAATCAACCTTGATCTTGTTGATGATGTTGTTTATCGGATACCAGAGTGGACATGGTTTGTTGTTAAGGATCGCTTAGTCACAGACTTAGTAGATGCTATGACAACTACAATACTTGAACGTCTTACTGGTGATCCAGTTGGTGATGATCGTGCCCAAGAAATTCTTTATGATTACTATGCATCATCTGACAGAAACAAAGATCTAATTGTTGATTCATTTAAGATCATTGGTGAAGAACAAACTTTGTATTCACTTGATTCTCTTCAACTAGACAAAATTACTGAGCCTACTAACAATGACTAACCAACACCCCATCACCCCACCGCCGGAGCTGGTGCAGCAGTGGCTCGCTGAGCCAGAATACGTTTCTGGATGGAGCGGCAAATGTATGCTGATCAGCATCACCGATCACCGGCTCAGCAACATCGCCGCCAAGGCCGCCCAATGGGGTGCCGACCAAGAGATGGAGGCCAGGCAGCAGAAGATTCGCTCCGGCCCTGAATCGCCACTAGTGGAGCGCGTCGCTGATGCAATCGCAGCACAGGCCACCTCTGCTGGCATCGTCAACGACCGCCCTGCCCGCGCCGCGATCCTTGTGGTGGCGGCGTGGTTGCGAGAAAAGGGCTACGGATCGTGGGTGACACTTGAACAGGAGGCCAACCGATGGTTGACTACGCCCGCGCCGTCCTCGCCCGCTGGGGCACACCCGCCAACACTATTAACCAGGAGGACTACGACTGATGGAGGAGCATTACGAATGGGAGCTGCAAGATTCCAGTGGTGAATGGGTGGCAGGCGGATCGGCCAATGATCAAGTCGCCGTGCATCGAGAAGGTATGCACTATCTGGCTGTCTACTTACAAGACGGGCCGCACCTACTCACGATCCGCAAGCATCAAGTGCTCACGATCATGCAAGCAACCATCCCCACAAGTGAGGAGAACTAATGACTGAACTATCCCCCGCCGTGCAGGCGGTCGAAAACGCATACTTTAACGCTGACGGTTTTGGTTACCGAAACGGTCTCGCCGCCGCCCTGCGGGCTGCTGCTGATCAGGTCGTACCTGATAAATCTCATCCCAAAGAATCTCAATTTTGGGATGATGAAGCAGAGCAGGAGTGGCAAAACAATCGCCATGTTCGCCTCCAATTCCTCGCCATCGCCGCCGAGCTGGAGGGTAATGAACTGTAGGTACTGCAACTCAACTAACACACGTGTCACAGTTACTCGACAACATCCCAATGAAACAAGACGGTATTGCAGGTGCCTTGACTGTGAGGCTCACTACAAAACTATAGAGACATACGCGGTATCAAAGCGTGGTGCACTACCAGGGGTAAAGCAACATGGGAACTGCCGTGTCAAAGGTGAGCAAGTTGGTACTGCTGTACTAACAGAGGCAAACGTTCTAGAGATTAGAAGGCTTGCTTCTGACAATCAAACGTATATCCAAATCTCTAAACGATTTGGCATACACAAAGACACCGTTTACAAAATCATCAAACGCAAAACTTGGTCTCATGTCTAAGAAACAATCCATTCCTAAGTTCCAGATCGGTGACCGTGTCGCTGAAAAACCAAAGCCTCGCGCTATCTATGCAAAGACTGCGGCAACAATTGAGCGCATCAAACCGTATACAGTTCAACGGTATGGTACAGTACTTGACACGGTGTACAACAACACCAGAGGTAAAGTTGCTGTGCCTTACGTCAAGATTATGTGGGATGGTGCACAATCACCAGTCACCCATGCACAGTGCCGCATCTGTTTAGAGAAAGATCTAACAGCGGTAACCATTGATTACTTCAATGCAAGAGATTAATTATGCACTGTACTAACTGTGAAAAGTTTGATGCTCGTATTGTTGAGTCTCGATTACGTCTAGATGGTACACGCTATAGAAGGTATGCATGTAACAATTGTTCACGTCGATGGACAGTCAACCAGGCAAACGCAGCAAACCCACGGCCAAGGCTACCTAACACAGGTTACAAAACACAACAAGTAAATCGTAAACTAACTAACATGGAAGTGGCTGAGATCATAATGTCTCCGCTTACCAACAGGGAACTAGCTTGTATCTACCCTATATCACATCAATCAATTCAAAAGATACAAGCCGGGAAAACATATCGTGAAGTTTATTTGGTGTTAAAGGAACATTAAAATGAATACTACCTTACGTCACAGGCACAATCGAATGAGAGAATCTGAGTTATCAAAAGACGGTAAATCCTTTCACCCTGTTATTAAAAATGTAGCTCGTGCAATAAGCGACTGGCATTCAGAGCACGATTGGTTTTTTCAAACTGATCGAGCCATTCGTACTATTGATGCTATTGCTGTCGAGCTAAACAAGGAAGGACACAAGGAAGCTGCCAAGTATTTAGGCAGGATAATTGATGGCAATGAACTTAAAGCTAAGTCTCCAGACTTAGCTGAAACTACAGAAGAAACAAAGTTTAGTGCTTTGTATTTTTGATTATTCGTCCTGAGTATGACGTTAAACTGCTTAAGTATTACAGATAAGTTTTACTTATCTTCACATCTAACTCAACTCATCTAAAATGAAACTTCTTAAATTCTCCACCGGTAACGCCAAGCTTGGTAAGCGTTTGATCTTCAGCATCCCATCGGGCTACACTTGCCCAGGTGCTGGTGTATGCAAGACTTTTGCTGACCGTGTCACAGGCAAGATTCTTGACTTGCCACAGTTCAATGGGACCATCGCAGATGAGTTTCGTTGTTTTGCGGCAATGTCGGAGACCAGGCCAAATGTACGAGATGCACGTTGGTACAACTGGGACTTACTCAAGGAAGTAATGTATTCATCTGACAACCAGACTAGTGCGCTAACCGGGTTGATAGAACTATCTATTGCAGTACAACCGGTTCTTGATCTTTGTAGGATCCATGAGGGAGGTGACTTTTGGACTGAGCTATACATGAAAGCTTGGCTTAATGCTGCACGTAACCACAGCAACCGTAAGTTCTATGCTTATACCAAGTCTTTGAACATGTGGTTAAACCTTAAGCAAGACATCCCATCAAACTTTTACCTTACTGCATCAGTAGGTGGTACTCTTGATGCCATGATCCCAGGTAATCTAGATACCTTTAAGCGTGTTGCTTATGTTGTGTACACAGAACAACAAGCGGCTGAACTAGGCCTAGAGATTGACCATGATGATGAGCATTGCTTTGGTGACAAACCGTTTGCATTACTGGTTCATAGCTCCCAGCGGGCAGGATCACTTGCTTCTCAAGCGTTAACTCAACGCAGGAAGGATGGCATGTGGACTGGGTACAACAAAGCAAAAGTTGCAGCATAACCCTTGCATTTGTGTGGAAGGTCTGTAGTATTTACATGATCTTCCACATTGTTATGCCCTACGTTATCTCCACAGTTGAAGACAATGTTAATTACTGCATCACTGCAGATAAAGAAACCATGTCATTCCAATTGATTCCTGTAGAATCAGATTCAGATTTATCACACGTGTTTAGCCATCCTTACCAAAGCGGTGCGTTAAATATCCTTCGTTGGATCCAAGCTAATGACCAAGCTCTCGCCAGTAAAGACCTCGTCATTTCCGATGAAGGACGATTCCGGCACTAAGAAATTTTTTGTGTTCGATTTGGAAACTGACGGTCTGTACGATGAAGTTACAACGATTCACTGTCTGGTCTTACATGATCTCAACAGAGACCAGACTTTTACTTATGGGCCTGACAGCATTGCTGCTGGTCTTGAGCAGCTGGCTACCGCTCATGTTCTAATAGGACAGAACATTTTATTTTTTGACATCCCTGTGATACGTAAGCTGTATCCGTTCTATACCTTTGCGGCTGCTCGTATTATTGACACACTCATTACAACACGACTCATCTGGCCTAAGGAAAAACTCTATGACATGGACACAGAACAATATACGCAGGTTCCACCGAAGCTGCGGGGTTCGGCATCGCTCAAAGCATGGGGCTATCGCCTATCAGATTACAAGATTAGCTTTAAAGATTTCAAAAAGTACAGCGAAGAGATGTTGGCATACTGCATTCAGGATGTTAATGTCACTACGCAATTGTTTAGGCACACGCAGAAACAGTCATGCTCTGAGGCGGCGCTCAAACTGGAACATGATTTTGCTTTGGCAATTGAAAAACAAATTAGGTCAGGTTTTCCTTTTGATGTGGATGCATGTCTTGATCTGGTGGATAATCTCAGAACAAAACAGGCGACGCTCGAAGCTAACTTGAAGGAACTATTCCCACCTAAAAAGATCGAGACAGTATTTATTCCTAAGGTAAACAATGCAAGTCGTGGTTATGTCAAGGGCCAACCGTTTACTAAAGTCATACATGAAGAATTTAATCCTGGGTCGCGTCAACAAATTGTAGATCGTCTGCAAACTAAGTACGGATGGGTGCCAGAGAAGTCAACAGAGAAAGGAAACCCGATCTTAGATGATGACGTACTAAGTGCATTGCCATACCCAGAGGCTAAGCCCTTAGCTGAGTACATGTTGATTAAGAAAAGACTTGGTCAGATTGCTGATGGTAATAATGCTTGGCTTAAGTTAGTTAATGATAAGACCGGATGCATGCACGGTGATGTCGTAACTAACGGGTGTATTACAGGACGATGCGCACACCGCAACCCAAACATGGGGCAGGTTCCCGCTGGTTACTCAGAGTACGGTAAAGAATGCCGTGGATTATTTCATGCACCTGATGGCTGGACCTTGATTGGTGTAGATGCTAAAGCTTTAGAACTGCGTTGTCTTGCTGGTTACCTTGCCCATTGGGATGGCGGAGAGTATGCACGTGTAGTAACAGATGAATCAATTGACATTCACGTGTTTAATAAAAAGATGTTTGGTGTGCCTACCAGAGACATAGCAAAGCGTTTGCTGTATGGCTTGTTGTATGGATGTGGTGCACTCAAAGCGGGAACAATTATTGATCCGAATGAAAAGAATGAATTAGTTTTGCGTGAACTAGGAAGTACCGCAATCAATTCATTCATGAAAGGTATACCCGCATTGAAAGAACTTAAGAACAGAATTGCAAATAACATTGCAGCTCGTGGTTACCTTATTGGTTTAGATGGTAGACCACTTTTTTGTAGATCTGATTTCAAAGGATTGAATGTATTACTACAAGCATCTGGTGCACTAATAATGAAACAAGTTGTTATTGAACTGCATAACAAGATGTACGGCCTTGGTTATATTTACGGTCATGACTGGCAGCAAAACGCTATGATCCATGACGAAATTCAGGTATCTTGCCCACCAGCTATGGTGGATACCCTGACAACCGTTGCATTAGAAGCGTTCCCTGCATCGCAACAATTCTTTAACTTCCAGTGTCCTATTGAAGGGGATGCTCATGTAGGATACTGCTGGTCTGATACTCATTAAACATGGAGTCAACTGAACTTCTCATCAATAAAAAATCTGATTTAAAAATTGTTTGTCCTGAGCACGGGACACACGACCAGTACATTAGTAGCGCCATTAAAGGATATGAAGGCTATTGGTGCATGTTGTGTTGGCTTAAAAGTCTTGGTGATCCACTACCAATAAGTCCGTGGTCATAATCAAAAAATAGTTTTTCGTCCCAAGTATGACGTTAAACTGCTTTAACACTACCCTTTTGATTTCATGAATCAAACATTTGTTTGCGCTCAAACAACCGAAGTCCCTCGCGAAGTTGCCATCAGTGCTACTAACTACGCTATGCGTTGTGCAGTATTGTTGCCTCCCGTTGGGAACAAAGCTCCAACTTCAATCGAACTTAATGTCTATGGAAAAAGTGCAGAACGTTTCGCTCGTACAACTCGAGGGGCGCAGATCTACATTCACGGCGCCAAGCTACGTTTCGATCTGGAGTCCCGTACGTATTCTTTGCATGGAGGAATCATTGCAACGGTGGATGAATCATTCCCGATCCTTAACACCGTTATCCTCAGTGGACGTTGCGTTAAAGACATCGATCAAGAAGACGCACGTGCTTTTAAAACAACCGCTGATAAGTTAATGATTTGTAATCAAACTCTTTCAGTTAACACTGGAAGAAATCAAGCAGATCTATTTAACTTCTATGCAATTAACACTGCACAAGATAAGTTAAATAACGCTGAGCTTTTGGTTAACTTCACACGTAAAGGTGTGGGTCTTACTATCCAAGGCAAGCTGACTACCGATGCCTGGGTTGATGCAACAACCAAGGAGAAACGGACAGCCACCAAGATTCAATTGGTGAACATGACCCTGTCACCTAAAGGCAATGATGGTTCCAAGGCAATCCAGCCGCAAGCAACGGTTGCATCTGAGGGAGAAGCTGCTACCCTATGGGGTGGTAAGAGTGCTGAAGACGAATCAGACGCTTGGACCAAGACCTCTGGTGGTAGCCTGCCTGATCTTCCTGGTCAGTACGGCCCAGTACCTGAACTAGCTCACGAACCATTCTAATTTAAACTAATGATTGATTTTAAAATTGATTCTGAAAATCCGCATTTATTGCATACAGCAATAGCATACGATTTTTTCTTTGAAAACTATGGTAAATTTCTTGACGCTGCAGTTGCAGCAGGAAAGAATGACATAGAGTTGGTTGATGAAATGGAAAGAATATTAGATCTTTCTTTTGAAATGGCCAACATGTTTACATCAAAAGTACAACAAGAACAAAAGATTGATGACAACATTTAATCAATTTAAGTTTGAAAAGACTGACAGCAATTCAACACTTACTCTTGAAGTAGGTGCTGATGGTTGCCAAGAGATTGTAGATGAGTTTATTCGTTTTATGCGTGGATGTAGCTTTATAGATGTAAACATCTATGACGCTATGGAAAATGCAGTCGAAGAACACACTGCTTATCAAAAGCACATTAACCAAGCTGCCAAGCTTGGTCTTCATGTACCAGGTGAATAAGTAAGTCGTCACGTCCTAGGCAAGACGTAAAACTACCTACCACCCATCTCTGACTTAATTATGACAACCACTCCGGTTGATATGATGAGTAAAGCTTGGATCGATAAGATCGAAGCTGAAACAAAACCCTCTGAACAAACCTTTAACACATCTAAGAAAATGGCTGTAAAGAAAACTTCTTCTTCCTTGGCTACACGTGGACTGGATTCATTCCTTGCTTTTCAATCCAAAGAATTTATTTCAGGTTACCAAAACCTCGTCACCCTCCAGCCCCTTAACAAATCCAAGACACGAGGTTGGTTCGTGCGGAACTCAGACCTTGACACTTGCGGATGGAGTGCCACTGACAATCAATTTGCTAAAGGTTCAGTTCTCTGGAACTACAAGCAAACTTTTGGTATGGCTCCCAATACTTCAGTGGAAGAAGGACTCAATTTCACTGAGCCTCGTTTACAAATCCTTTTGCGTTCCCCACTTATGGTTGAGGAAGCTACAGGGATGAGGCAAACGATTGGTACGTTTGACAATCCTGATGTCAAAGAACTATGGGATGCAGACAAGCTAGCTGCTGATCTTGCCAACAGCAAAGGCGAGATGTACAAACGTAAGTACAGTGTACGTACAAAGTACTTGGTGTACATTCTTACCGAAGACAATGCACGTGCCCACAAGATTCCAATGGTACTTACCTTGAAGGGATTGAATGGCACTGATGTATCAGAGAAGGTAAAGCTGTACGAAAAAGAAATGTCTAAGTGTTTGAGCAAGGCGCTGGACTCTGAGATCCCTCTAGCATTTAACGAAAAGTTTTATGCCACTACTGTGTTTGCTCCCGTACTTGCTAACGAGATGCGTGGTGCCAACAATGTAGAGATCTGTGCTATTGAATCGTTTGACATTCCAGAATACACCGATCAAGCAACTGCTGTTGAATCGTTGAGCCGTATGTCAATTCCAGACGAAGATCGTGCTTCTACCTGGAAGTATCAAGAAATGTTCAATGATTACATAAATCAACATTCACGGCAAGATGCTGAAAAGCTAGGTGGTGCCTATGGTATCAAGCCTGGCGTACAGATTCTTCCTGCAAATCGTGGCGAAGCAGTTGATGTAAAAGCATTGCCTGCTCGTGATGAAACTACAGGTGAGGATTTTTCTCTCTGAGTTAAGACTCTGAGGTAGATATTGGGCCAGGCGTCAAGCTTGGCCCTTTACTTTCCAAAAGTATTTTCTTCATCAATCCACATATGACTCCCTGCCTTTGTGTTGCAACTGTCAACAACAGAATTGCAATCTCTCGCAATTAACTTACGGAGTTGCATTCGTTAATCATTCGTTGAGTTTTTTCTTTCCAAAACAAATCATTAATGCTTGGAGCTAGCTCCATACCATCAAACACACCACTGGATTCTTCCATTGGTTTTAAGCAATCAATTCATTCTACCTAAAACAATCATGTCTACACAACTGCTTGAACTTAATGCAGCGCAAACTTTAATTTACAATCGCAGTAATTTACGTCGTGCTGTCAAAGATTTTGATGATACGGAAATCGCCGGCATTAGCTTGCGAGATAATCTTGTGGTTGTGGTTCGTACTGATGGTAGTGAGCAAATTTACCCACGGAAAATAGTTGTTGCTGCCTACCAGGAATACACGAGCCGTCTTAAACATTTCTTTTCTTACCTTGGACCTAACTACCGTGGACCATCGATCTGGCACAACAACGGCTACGTACTCTTCAAGGGATGGACATACGGCCATGCCCTTGGACACATTACTGCTAATGCAAAACTACAAGCGTCGTGGGCCGATAAGTTTATCCATATCAATGATCAAACAAAACTGGAGGCGTTACTACAATCAGAACATACGGACATTGGGTATCTCATTGCCCCTGAAGGCTTCCGTCATATGCAATCAATTGAACTCGGCTCTGCTCTTAATGATTCTCCAGGTGATGACGCTGAGTCACAAGCTGAGAATGATAAGCCTAAAGAATATGCGCCGTATTGCTCATGCGGATCGTTCAAGAAACAACTAAATAATTTAGTTAATTTCCAACAGGAGATTCTTGGGTACAGGCCGACATGTATCCACATGACCTGGCTGCACAAGTACAGAGCCCTTCTCTCTGAGCGGTCTAGGGTCAGGACAGAGGTGCGTGGCGGTGCAGCGGTAAAGTGTGTAGCATGGGCTTACGCCCCGCCTGAAGACCACATCAGCAAGGGACGCTTTGTTCTATTGCATACCAACTCAGGATCTATGGCACCCATCAGCCACTGGCGTTCCTACAAATCAAACGAGGTGTTTACTGAAGAACATGCATGGGATCTATTCTTTAATATGCTTGAGGCTGACTATGTACCATTCCCTTTGACATCCTTGCCCCAACTATCTTCTGCGCTTAAGAAAAAATGACTGACACCTTTGACCCAGCTAGTTGGGTATACAAGTTACACATTGAAGTTATTAATGAAGAAGACGGATCTGCTACCATTCAAATTGAATGGGATGAAACAGATTCTGAGCTTGACTATTGGAATAGCTTAGGTAAAGAAGGGCAAGAAAAATTTATTATAGATGCTCTTTATGCTTCATTTGAAAACCTTGGACTCACTACCAATGACACTTGACACCTACGGATTACCAGAAGAAGAGTACCTTTCTGTCTTTGAAGAAAAAGCTGAGTTTGCTTGTAAAGCATTGAATATTGTATTGAAGGTAGCAAAAAGTCAAAACATAGATCTTAGTCTTAAATTGTTTTGGGATTTGTACCAGGAGATTGGCTATGCAACAGATGATGCATGCCGTGTAAAACAAAAACAAGAAGACCCTGAAGCACTTGAAGCGCGTAGTTATTCATCAAGTACTTATCCCACAACGGCTGCAGTTTTTGCTGAGGTGCAAAAACTAGAAAAGTTAATACAATCTGTTATCGAATCAAAAGAATAAAGTAACGTCCTAGGTATGACGTAAAACTACCCATCACCACACAACAACACACATCATGTTTGAATTTCTTACCACTGTTATTGCACCAAAAGTTATTCAAGTTTTTACTGAGCTTGCATGGGCAGCATGCGCAGCACTACTGGTCTATACAGTAAACAAAGTATGGAAGGCTGTATGAAATATGTACAAACAATTAAATCAATCATGGTTTATCCGGAAGGGGAGCCCTGGTTTCATGAGTCTGCTACCGAGGTATCTCTTGAGGATGAGGGCGGTGGCTATTATGTAGTACTTACTCAATGTCCCGATAGTCCAGAACCTGCTCAGGTTCGCTTAGACCCTGAGGAATTAGATGCAGTCTACTGTGCAGCTAAGCAACTATTAAATTCAACACAACACAACAATGACAACCTCCCAACTTACACAGGCGAACTTAAACAAGCTAAATGTTCTTAAACTGTATGAGCACTATGTTGCTATCGAAAGGTCTCTGCCTCTTCTCACTCCAGAGTCGCAAGACCTGGCGCAATCTGAATTGGAGCAGTGCCTGGCGCTACGTTCGGAAAAGATTGATCGTCTTTACTACGCATGGGCGCACCACGAGGATGCAGTAGAACGTGCTAAGAAAGAACAAGAGCTTCTTGCAGCAGCAAGGAAGCACCATGAATCTCAAGTCACACAGATCAAAGCACTGATCAACTGGCTGAGGAGGTCAGCACCTATTGATGGCAACAAGATCAAAGGTAAAGACTATGAGTTCACCTTAAGCAAAAAGAAAACACCTACGGTACTAGTGTCTTCTGAGGTCCAGGATTGGACGGAGGAGGAGCAACAAAAATACTGTATTATCGAAACAGTTACTACAACCAAACATACTGTGGTAACTTCAATTGATGGGAAGGTTCTTGAAGAAGATACCAAACCATCGATCAAGACTGAAACCATCCCTAATCTCAATGCCCTCCTCAATGCTTATCAAAAAGGACAACACATCCCATCCGGTGTCAAGATCCAACAAGACTACAACATCAGGAGAGCGCGAATCTTGGTCAAGCGATCAGTGGAGTTATCTCCATCCGCATATCCAAGCGAGTTTTTATCAGAACCTGATCCCGCCTTCTGACCTGGATGACGCACATATCTTGTGCCGTTGCCATGAGCAGGCCATTGCAGACTTCCAGATGCAAATCGAAATGATTGAACTGGAACTTGCAATGCTTACTGATGATGGTGACGTGCTCCCATACAATGAGAGTAAGGCACAAGAGTTAGAGGAACGCAAGCTTAAGTTAATGACAGGCAAACGCTTTCAAACTAATGCACGTAATGCCTACTGGTATTACCTGATGAAAGCTAAAAACTGATAGCTGTAAACTTAAGTAAAGACAAAGGGTTCCATGACTGAAGATAATCAGCTTATCAATTTGATTGCTGGTTTTACCAGTGGTGGAACTCCTTTACAAGCAACAGTAGGTAGTAAGGCTGAGTGGATGGTAACCATCTTGACAGCATCCATGCTGGCAAATGAAACGCTAGCAGCATCCATGGTTCCAGAAGAGATGGTGGATGCTGCCATCAACTATATGAATGTAATACAAGAGCGCCTCTCGTACTACGAAGGTGCTAAGCTGCATTCCCTTGAACGTCTGTTAAACAACTGACCAAGTCCAAGCATTGGTGCTAAGGTACCTATGTTCTTACTCTCCAATAATGGAACCGATCCCCACTCCAACCATCACAGTTTCTTTTGCAATAGATCTTGAATTAAAGTACGATCCTTTTAAAGGCAAGTCTCCCGTGCAGTTTGCTGCCTTGGTAGAAGATGATCTACATGATGCATTGATGGACTTTCGTCCTGAAACCCTTAGCGCATACACCTCAATCACTGCAATCAACGAAGACAATGTCTGATCACAACCAAGGCAGCACTCTATTTGATTGGGATGTAAAAAAAGAGCAGCGCAAAGCTGACTTTATGGAACACCTTTTTGATGTCTATAAGCCTAGTAACAATTGCTACACAGGTTTGTGGCAAAAGTTTTGCATGGGTGAAGCAGGTGAGTACTGCAAGAACATGTACTACGAGCAACTAGAAGCTATCCAAAACTACTTGGAAACAATTGAAGTCAAAGAAGTAAATGAGTGAAGAAACTAATAAATCTCAACGTCCTAACTGGATATGCGATCCGTGTGGGCAACTATACGGCAGGTGGTACCAGGGGAATTACAGTGGACCATTGAAGCATTGCGCTACATATCACAATGGAACATGTGATATCTGTTTAGACAAAACATCAGTTACAGAACCACGGGACTACGGTCACGTGGTTCGTGATTGGAAATACAGATACGAGGTAGATAGTAAGCGAAGCCAGTAAATATTTAATTGCCAGCAGCAATTGAAAACAATACGGTTGCTGTAGTACCGCCTGTTTCAGAAACAAAAATAGGTTGAATATACTTTACAGGATGATTAGCTGTGTTGTAATGAAAAGTTCCGTTTGCAGTAATAGTCTGGTTAGCAATTATCTTTGACCAGTTTGTGCCATCAATTGAACCGTTTAACGCCACAACCACGTTAGTGTTAATGTCTGCTACCGTAGCAAACAAACTAAAGTTCTTTGAGACAATAGAAGGCGGCAAGTAAACAGATGTGGACTCGCCAGAAGCAGGCGCTGATAATACAGGATAGTTATTGAAAAGAATATCTGGAGGACGTACTGACATACTTTTGTTTTTTCTGTTTTAATTTTACTGCATAAAACTATAGCCAACCTTCAATCAACTCCTGATAAACTAGAAGTATTGATACGGCGTTATGTACACAGCATATCCAACGCAACCACCCCAGATGGGGGTTGAGTCACCCCAGGCTGGTGTAGTACCAGAGCCTCAGGCCAAGCCTAAAGGTCCTGCTAAATCAAAAGCTAATGGCGACATAGGTGCTTTTATACAACAGTGCATTAGTCTTTGTTCTTACCTAAAAGAACTGGAGACTCAATCTCATTTGATTCATTTGAATTATGAGGGATCAAACTTCTTGGGTGTTCATGCATTCTTAAAAGAACAATACGAAGCACACCTTGAGCAGTTCGATACAGTTGCTGAATTTATTCGCAGCATGGATTACATGATGCCAATGTGTGGCTCTGGACTCAGAGACTCAGCACCTGTCATGCAATCAGTAACCTCGTATAAAGGTACTGACATGCTTGGTGTGTATTACAAGAACCTTGAAGAGCTAGGTATGAAAGCTAAGAAGCTAGAAGCCGTAGCTGAGAAAGTGCATGCTATTGACATCCAGAACTATATGGCTGACCTTGTGGGCCAGGCATTTAAGGCGGCTTGGCAAATCAAAGCGACGTTGCGGAATAGCTGATGGGAGATTTTTTTCAACAATTTTTAAACACAGCAAGAGCTAAATACAAAGAAGCGGATAAGGCTGCGGGTGGTTGGCTGCCAGGAGGCGGTGTTGCGTCTCCTTTAACGCAAGCAAAACAAGAGGGAGAACGTAATATGGCTAATCAAATCCGGCAGCAATCCCAACAATATGTCGGTCAACCAGGGCGGCTTGCTGGTAAAGGACAACTTTCAAATGTCGTTAGAGCTACTACACAAGCAGGTACCAATCCAGTTTCAGTTGCTTTAGGCGATCCAAAAGCAGTTGAAAAAGTAAGTCAATATTATGCGCAATATCCGGAGATGCAAAATGAATTTGATCTTAATACAAATATGTTCTTGCGTTATCTCTCAGGTACCGGAGCGGATGGCTTAAAAGTTGCACCAGATGTGGGCAAACAATTGTATTCGGATATTCAAAAACAAGAACAAAAATTCAGAGATCCGCAGTATCGAGAAATGCAAATTTCTGCTTTTTCGCAAAACCCTGAATACATAAAAGAAAATCTTTTGAAAGGACGTATCCCTGTTTATTACGGTGGCGTATCAGATGCTGTAAGCCCACACAAATCCACACTTCCTATTGACAAAGGAGAACGTTGGCAACTTCAAAATTCTTTAGGTGCTCACTGGGCTAATCCTGTTGGAAATAACTATGCGATACAAGGAGAAAAATACAATTTTGTTTATGCGCCTATTGCAAAAGGCGGTCGAGAAGACCGTCAAAACATGTCTTTCTTACCAATAACACCAGCAGATATGGGAAGAAATCTTGTTTCAAAAGGTTTTGGTAATCCTTTTACGTATAACTTAAACGTCAGTCCATCTGGTGACGTAAAAGTTTATCCTTAGTCAGCCCAGTGCTCAAGCCTATGGCAGTTGCAGCATAGAGGAATACATTTAACCATCTCTTCTTCAATGCGTTTCCATCCATACCCATGATTTACCATGTTGGAGATGTTATGGTCTTTATCTCCCAGGTGGTGGAACTCTAAGATGCGGTGATCATCTATGCTGCAGTGCTGACATTTTAAAGTCTTTTTGTACTCAAGAAATTTTTTTCGATGTGCATCGATACGTTGTTTGACTTTTGACAACTATTCCAATGCCTTACTACGCCACTAATTATAAATAGATTTGTTATGAAGTAGGTTATGAAAACTATTGTTTGGATGCCGGCCACTAGGTCGGCATCTTTAGTTTGGTGTGATGCCTTTTCTCCTAAGGCAAGAGCCCATAGCTTCCACAACTTTTTCAAGCGTTGACCTTTAGAATGCATAGAATAAATACAAGTGCTTTAAGTATATGCGTCTGCGTCCTGGTTTTGATATCGACATTAATTTAGTAGATGACTACGGTGACATCTACGTAGGACCACTTGTAATCTCCTGGTGCAACCAAGGGGATGGTGAACATGGATCCTTTGGTCTTAACTGGAGCGATAAGTGGCACCTGTATATGACGTACTATGAACCATGTGATACGTTTACCGGTTCAACCCATGGCTGGCCAGGCTTTGTAGATTGGGAGCTATGTGTATATAACGATCAAGCAAGGTTTATCAAGATTACAAAAAATTAAAGCACCTATCACACCTGATAAATATAGCTATGCAACCGTTGACAATCCACAAGATTTCATATCTTTTCTGGGTAATTAAAAATCAACTGTGCTGGAATCGAACCAGCTATCCAACTCCCTTGTCGGGGTGTCCTTACCAATGGACTACCAGTTGAGTTAACCCTCTGTTTGAGCATCATTGATAACTAAATGAGAATGCCTGCAAGCCTGTGCGCACAGTGTAAAGCCGTTCTCGTTACCAAGCTAAGCTTGAGGGTGTGTACTAATCCGTTGAGCTTGCCTATAGGTCCCCGGCTCACCAGTGGATTTAACTGGCAGAAGTGATCAACCCCCTGGCCTGCAAACACAGGACTTAATTACGCAAACACGGCGACTGGAAATTTCCGGTCCGTGCGCTGCTTTCCGTATCATAACAGAAAACCCCAGGTTCTCACACCTGAGGTCATGTTCCAATACCCGTTCCATCTGGGATGGACTCTTGTATTCTAAATTACTTTTTCTTATTCTTTAAACAGCTTTAAGGTTTCTAGTAGCCAATTTTTTTTATAGCTCTTTACTTTTCTTGGTGCACCATCAACATATTGAATGCGCGTGGGGGGCTCCTCGTCAAACTGTTGCCTGTAGCTATTTGCTACAAACTTTCCAACAATGCTTGCTTTGTTGCGCTCCAGGCGTTTTTGAAATTGTTCCATATATGCATCACTAATGGTCATTTCCTCATCCCCTGGAGGCAAGAGAAAATCAGAATTGACACGCATTGCGTTGTTACGGGCAAGATCTGAAAACAAAATCTTGTCGCGATCATCAAAACATCCAAGATCTTTAATAAAATCAACTGATTCTCTGAGAAGATTCAGTACGTTTGTACCAGAAATAGGTGGTTGTAGTGCTGAAGGTGTGGTTGCTTGGCGATTAAGTTCACCCAAGAACCATTTATCCATCCATACCCTAAATGGTGTTGATATCCAGCGAGCTAGATCAACCGCGATTAAGGGATGAATCCATGTTTCACCGCCCTCGCTACCGCCAATTTTAGACTCAACCAAACCGTAGACCGGGATTCGGTCTTCGGTCGACAGCGTCTCTAGGTACTCGTTGGTTTGATTTAATTCTCGGTATTTAGTCCAACGTTTGCCATTTGCCTTGCACATGGCGGTGGCATTGACGTAGCCATCTGTGGTGCGCCGAGAAATGGGCGTACCGTTCCAGGAACGAACATCAAGCGCGTCTTGTGATGCTAGGATTTCCATGATGCGTTAACTAAAGGACGGGGTGACAACCGTCCTTTTTTCATGGTAGCAGATTCCAGGGGGGCAACCCAGTCCTAGAAACACCGTAGTGCAGACTATTTTTTCTTGGCCGCAGCCTCTTTCTTCTTAGCAATCATTTCCTTGAACTTGTTACGTGCTGCAGTTTGCTTGTCTGATGCACCACCTTTTCCTTTAGGAGGAACTGGTTTGCCTTTAGGTGGTACTGCTTTGCCTTTAGCAACAGGTGGTTTCTTAGCAGCCATGATCTTTATTAGATTAGCTTCTTTATTTTAAGTCACTTCTTCTTGGGAGTCCTAGCTTTTTTGCTAGCTTTCTTTGCTGCTTCTGTGTTAGGTACAAACTGTTTACCTTGTTTGCTGCCGGCTTTTTTCTTTGCATCAGTCTTGGTACGTTCCTCTTTGGAGAGGGAAGCCCATGCCTTTTCAGGTAAGTAGCGTTTGGTTTGCCCAGATTGAATCGCTTTATCAGCTGGCATTACTTTGACTCCTTATATTTTTTGGCCGCAGACTTTGCTTTGGTTCGTTTTTCGTACTCATCTTTGGTGGACCACTTTTCTTTCCCCCACTTCTCTAGAGATTTTTGTTTCTCACCTTTACCGCCTTTGTATCCACCACCTGTTTTTTCATACTCTTGGACTAAAAGTTGACTTTTCCTAGCACTCCATTGACCTGGCTTACCGCCTTTGGAGCCAGCCATTACGCGATCTTTAATGTTCTCGCGCAACTCAGGTTTGGAGTACTTGTTTGTGTCCTGAGCCATAATAAACTTGTGAATAAATATTTAATTATCTACTAATCTGTTAATAAGGTGGCATCCCCATAGGTGGCATTCCTGTGGGCATACCCATAGGTGGCATTCCTGTGGGCATACCCATAGGCATTCCCATCAGTTGCATCCCTGGAGGTTGTTTGTTAAGGTGCACTCCATACGAATATTTGTCTCGGTTGGGATCGTTGAGTCCTAGCTGAAGAGCAGCGGTACTTGGATCATTAGAAACATTACGTTTGCGGAACCCAAGGAAACCTTCTGGTTGTCTGGTATTAGCGTTATAAGCACCTGAGGCTTCAAGATAGAGTGCGTTCCTAGCATCACCAATAGGAATAGTTGCTGAACCGCGAATAGATTGAGTGGTTGGATCTACGCTTGCGTTAATATCAGTACCATAGACATTACTATACCCAATGCCAAGATTTAAAGGGGGTGGTGGCATGCCCATTGGGTTGAAGCCCATGGACATTCCCCCACCAAGAGCCCCTGCTCCACCAGGGGGAAAAGCAGGTAAAGGAGTGATAGGTTGATCAGTAGTTGATAAATTGCGAGCGCGATCTAAATGCTTCTGGAATAATGCAGGATCAGCCACTTTTATTTTGTCTTTCTTTAATTATACGCTCCCACTTACAAGGACGAACAGCCTTAGCCCAATCTTTGTAAGGATTGGGGATCAGTTCTTCTAGCTTCCAAAAATAATCTTGGAGGCGTTCTTCGTTAGAAGAGTGGGTCATCTGCAGGATGTGCGGGCATGTTGCCGCTACCCTTGGGAGAACCGGCAAACTTATTCATCATTTCATCCATGCACTCTAGAGATTCACAGCGCACTAGGAGGTCGGCTAGTGTGTTGATCGTCAGGCTGTGCTCAGACCGTGCCGCAAAAGCCAGGGCATCACGCAGGCTGCTCGTTGCTTGATTCACTGACTCCTTGACTTGGGTACTGAGGGCCATCTGCATTTCCGTTGGTCTCTTCAGTATAGCTATTGTCGGAGGCATTTAGCTTAGAGAGTAAAAGACTTTGGAGAAGCTGGGTGTGAGTACTAAGAAACTCTTTGTTTTGGTCAATGATACCAATGTATTCTGAAGGGCTAGCCATGGTTTGTAAATACGGTTGACACTAATAAAGAGTAGGGTTTATTCCCAAGGCTCCTCCCAGAGCCATCCAATTTGATAACCAAAGATGTAGGGTGCAATGCCAAGGGATTCCATTAGTTCATTGATGAGTCGCCCTTTGCCTATCAAGTTACCGTTTAAAGTTTGAAAGTTGTCATCAACAACAATTAAAGTCCCAGGGCGGATGATGTTTTTGGCGGCACATAACTCTTTGAGGTGATGAGCTGCTGGTGCCCAATCATTGTTCCAATCTTCGATGTTGTAAGAGTCCAGGTAAAGGAGGTCAACGCGACCTTCCATTTCACCCAAGGCTTCTACAGAATCACGCTCAATGATTAGAGCTTCTGTTGTTGCATTACGTGCTAGCTGACATGCTTTTGGATCATTGTCAATTGATATTAGGTTGCCACCATGGCATTCGATGTACTTGTCGAAGAGAAGGGTGGAGCAACCGTCGCCTTCATAATTGTTTTCTTCCCGGTACGTACCTGTTTCTATGATTGTTGGATGTTTAATTTCACCTAAGAATTCAAACATAGTTTCAAACGAAGTCCTCCTTTTGTTTAGACGTGGAGAAATATCGTCAAAATATTTACGCCAAGTACTAGTCATCAGATGTCAGTCCGTATGTAGGGAAGATTTTCTGCCTTAAGTGTAGCTTCAAAATTATCTGCATCAACCGTTTCAACGTCTTCGATCACACGATATTTGAAATCAGCACCTCTGATTTCAGAGTCAATGTAGAAGCGGGTTAAGTTAATGGACATTAGTTGAAGAGGCCAATAATTTCAAAGATTGATTTCTTGGTTGCAAACTCTGCCATCAAGACAGAAATAATGGTGAGCATGGCAATGCGTCCATTAACGCGCTCAGCGTACCAAAGGAAGTCATCTGGGTGGGTGGGGATGTCTAGCAGGTTGAGATCTGGGCAATATTCTTTGGTTAGCTCAGTAAAAAATTCTTTCATCTCAACGGAATATGAACGCTAGAAGTAAGTCTATAGCAACTAGAAGTAAAACGGCAGCGGCTACGGCCGTATAGAAGGAAGATAGTTCGTCCATAAAAACTGAAAACCTACTAGAATATAGGTAATATACTCGTCTTTTCATGGCGGCGACTGCAACTACAGAAAATCCGCTCTACGTACAAATCAAACAACATCCTGATTTGTTGGCGGAACTTAATGCTCAGCCTGCCAGGGTTACGATCAATGGTAAGAGGCACTACAATACTCCGTTCTATACGGGGCCGGTACCGTCAGTAACCACTATAATTTCTGAGACTGCATCAGAAGCCAACAAAAAAAAGTTGGAGATGTGGGCTAAGAATAATCCGGGGGTGAAGGAGGCCGCTGCTGAGCGCGGCACCTGTATCCACTCTTGTATGGAGCACTATCTCAAGAAGGAAGAGTTTGAAGTCCCAGAGGAGTATTCCGAATTTTGGGGTGGTATGCCCCAGATGTTGGACTTGTTTGAGGAAGTGATCTGGGCTGAGACGCCCCTACAGGACAAGCATCAATTTGCTTTGTCTTCTGATGGGGTGGGCAGGGTATGGGGCTGGGATAAAGAAGACAGGGGCTGGTGTGGATCTCCTGACATTATTGGGGTGGCAAGTGGCAAGCTTACGCTGGCAGATTTGAAGACCTCTGTAAAACCCTACTCTCGTTACTGGCCCAAGAACTTGGAGAAAGGATCGCCTGAATGGCGGAACTTACTTGCAGGCAACATGAAATTTAATAAGACATGCCTGCAGCTCGGGGCTTATGACCTGGGTATTGAGCAGAGCTTGGGCATGACAGTTCAGCAGGCAGCAATCCTGGTGTCGACGCCTGAACGCACTCAACTCTTTAAGATCACCAGGAATCACCTCAATATTATGAGGGAGAAGTGGTTGAAAGTAGTAGAGGAGTACTATAGCCAGATCGAGCGTTGTGGAATATATGATGCTGATTTGGTATAAAAATACCAACAGGAAATGAGACTAATGAGACTTGCTGATCTCAAGGAAATAAACCTTGTTTAGGTGGTTTACTAGGCGTAGGATAAGAAGACAAGAAAAACAAAAAACCTCGATGGAGATTTCGGTCTCGGTCGGAGAGTGGATCCAGGCACTGTCCTGCCGCATGTCTAATGCGGTAGATGGTGACTGCTTTTTACTCCCTACCCACATGCACTTACATGCTTTTGAAACCCTAAAAGAACAAGAGCAATTTGCTGAGAAAAAGTTTAGAGTAAAGTTAGCTTCCAACGTTCACTAGAAATGACAAGCAAAAATTCAATGGCTCTGCTGCCAGGGCAGATAAGGCTTGACTACCTTTCGATTGATTGGCCTCTCACTCCCTTGGGAGCACACAAAAATCCATATGTACAGGGCTGGCAAAACAAACCGCACACCCCACAAGAAATTGAAATTGAGTTGGGTGAGGGACAGTGCAAAGCAGTTGGCTTGATTAGTGGACCAGCCTTCAATAAACCCTATGGCTACGTCTGGGTTGATGTCGATGGTGCAAGCGTATACCCACTAGTCGAAAAGATCTCGGGGCAATCATTTAATGAGGCCTTGCCGCCAACACTGACAATCTGTAGTGGTAAAGAGGGGCGAGAACGCAAGCTTTACAAACTTCCTAAAGATGCATGGAAGGTATTTGTCAGGAACAAGTACGTCTGGTATGCCGATGGTGACAAAGAAAAGCTAGAGATTCTATGGGGTAAGCACCAGGGCGTCTTGATGGGGTCTCACCCTGAGACTGACGGTTACTTTACGGCACCTGACCAGGGATATGAGTGGGTAAGCAAATTACCTACGTTACCTAGCTGGATTTTGTGTGGCATTACTGAGAAGAACGAACGGCAAGGGAAACCCAATACTGATATCGCTCGTGTTGTTGGCCCAGGATTTGCGTTAAATACCCGTATCCCAGTGGAGCGGGATATGAAGATTGCGAGGGAGGCAATGCGGGCCATGCCACCAGAAGCAACTGATGACTATGACATCTGGATCATGGTTGGGCAATCGCTTCATGCATTGGATGAAACAATGCTTGATGAATGGGATGAGTGGTCCAGGCAGTCGGACAAGTATCGGGAAGGTGAATGTCTGAAGCGTTGGCGTTCTTTCACTAAAGGTGGTGGACGCAGCATGGGATCTTTGATTCACATGGCGCAGCAAAATGGTTGGCAGCCACCAAGTGAGCACCAAGGTATGAATGTCGATGATGACATGCTTGAGCATGTGTCCAAACAACTAGATCAAATCTCAGAGGAATTTGAAGTGCCTATTACTGAACATGAACGCACTGCGGTAAACAAGAAACCAATCAAGCGGAAAACTACTGACAAACAGTCGGGGGGAGGAGGTTCTGACAAGGAAGATAACAAGAAAAACAGGAGCAAAGATAACGACTCTTCTGATGTTATTACTGGGGTTCTTTTACAAACGTACAAAGGTAACCTGCGTTATAGCCGAATGCACAACCAGTTCTTCATGTATGGAGCTAAGCATCCAGGGCTTTGGTCTTCGTTGGGAGAGTTAGATATGAAAGGACGCATACGTGAAGAACTAGAAGCAATTAAAATAACTTTCCTACCAAATGGCTACACAATTCATACAATTAATGATGTTTTTGCGCAGTTAAAAATCACGTTGATGTTTGAGGATTGGCACGAGGGATCTGACTACTTGCTGTTCTCCAATGGGATCTTGGATGTTCAAAGACGTACTCTGTTGCCTTTTGATAGAGAAATGTATATGACACAACGGTTCCCCTATGAGTACAACCCGGCTGCGGAATGTGAAGAAATTGTTAAATGGCTGAAGCAAACACAGGATGGTGACTGGGGTAGGGTCCAGGTGTTGAGAGCTTGGTTGAGGGCTGTACTGCTGGGGTGTTCTGATATTCAGAAGTTTGTGGAAATTGTTGGCCCTGGTAAATCAGGCAAATCAACCTATGCAAACTTGGCCCATGCTCTGGTGGGTGACGAGAATGCAACCATCTCAAGCCTGGAACACCTTGAAAAGAACAGGTTTGAAACGGCGAACCTGTATAAGAAGAAGCTACTACTGTTCAATGATGTTGAACGGTATGGCGGTTCGGTATCAGTGTTGAAGGCGTTGACAGGTGGTGACCTTCTGCGTAATGAACAGAAGTTTCAAACGGATGCACAAAAACCTTTTAAGTTTGGTGGCCTTGTGATGATTACGGCTAACGAGCCAATTCAAACTACGGACCCAACTTCGGGGCTTGCCAGGCGGCGGTTGACAATTCCTTTTAACAACCCATTTAAAGGTACGGCTGCCCAACAGCATGTGCTTATTGATATGGATGGGAAGGGTAATGCATACGGTAAGTTTGCTCCTTTGCTACCAGGACTGGTCAACTGGGTCTTGGATTTGTCTCATGTTGAGATGAAGGAGCTGCTAATGGAGACAGCAAAGACAGTACCTTTTTATGTTGGGTATCAGACGGAGCAAGTGCTTAAGTCCAATCAACTGTTGGACTGGATGCATCATTCAGTTGTATTTGAATTTAATGTGGCAAGTGCAGTGGGCTTTGCAAAGCCTGCTCCACAAGGAAGCTCAGGTGTTTATGTCAACCACGACAAGTGGTTGTATGCTTCGTATTCTGAATTCTGTAAGTATTCAAATACAAATATCCTGGGCCGCAGTCGATTTGAAAGTCTGCTGATGGACGTATGTGTGCATCAGTTGGGACTAAATGTTTATCGGCTTAAGAATTCAAGAGGTATGAGGGTTGTCAACTTGATGATCCGCAGCAATGACCCACGCATGAAAGAGTACCCCTCCATTGTTGAGCTGGGATTAAACAAGGCTAAGTACCGAGAGTTTTATGGTCCCAAGTCACAGATAGAGTATGCGAAGGGGGATGCGACAATGGAAGATAACATCCAATTAAACGAATGAGTAAAGGCAGGCACTTGATCCTGGATCTCTATGGTTGTGACCCAGGTATCCTTGATGATTATGATGAGTTGACGCGCCTGCTTGAAGCAGCTTTGAATATGGCGGGTGCTACTATCCTTCGTATCTTTGGTGAGAAGTTTGAGCCGCAAGGCGTCACCATACTGGCGTTGCTTGCTGAGTCTCATGCGTCCATTCATGCGTGGCCTGAGTTGGGATATGCAGCAGTCGACTTATATACATGTGGTACTGCAACCGCGACCGATAAGGCTGCAGAATTTTTAATCCATAAACTTGGTTGTAAACACCATGTGCAACAAGATCTTATTCGGGATTCAGCAAAAAACTAAAGTTTAATAAGCCGTGTTTAATTGGCTCTCTAGTTTTTTAATTTTTTTATCTTTTTCTGTTTCCATGCCAAGTGAGCCAGCTAACATCCCAGTAAGACCAAGACCGGTAACGGCGCCTACTTCATCTCCTATAAGACGCCCTACTGCACGTCCAACGTGCTCTCCTGTGATGGGTTTTGAATCTTTAAGCAAAGATTCAAACGCAGCTCCAATATTTATATCTGTTCCAGGGACTGTTTTGTTTTTGGTAAGTAGGGCCATTTTCACAATATTATTATCCATGTTTGCAGCGGCCTGTGTGTTGATTAAATTCTCAACTTGATTAAAGCCTTGATCCATTAAATTCTGAGCTGTTGCTCCCATTTGTTTGCGTTGTTCAGGAGAAAGATTCTCAAGCGTCTCCAGTACCGAACGTCCTTGTCCGACTGTGGTAACAGTGTTGTGATATTTTTTAAAAATCTCAGGATCAACACCATATTTGCCGGCAAAGACTTGTGGACTTTGTAGAGCTTCGTGTAAAAGTTGAGAAGAAGTTTGACTTTTTAATTCTTGTTTGATTTGACCTTTGCCAAAACGTAAGGTTTCTTGGGCTCCTTTAGCAAGTGTCTTTTGTCCCATTCCCCTGCCAAAGCCCGCGAGAAGTCCTTCTTGATTTTTTAAAACATTTGGGTTAATGCGTTTTCCTAGTGCGGCTCCTATGTGTTTACCTAATAATCCAATACCAAAGCCGCCAGCTACAGCTCCTACTGTTTGTAAAGCAACTTGTGGCAATGAGACATCAGTGCCCATTAAGCTTAAACCAGCCGGAACACCTACAAACAAACCTTCTTGAAATTCATTAAAAACTTCATTCTGCTGAAGCTGCATAAGCTTGCCAGCAAGTTCTGCTTTTTTCACTGTCTAGTTTTTTACTAGTCTACTTTGTTTTATTTTTAGTATAGTTAGACAAGACGTCTTCTGTTAATGACTAACAAACCTAAGCTCCTGTGGATTGCAGACTTTGCTGCAATGACCGGATTTGGACGGGTAAGTGGTGCAATCTTGCCGCGTATCAAAGATAAGTATGACATCACGGTGCTGGCATGTAACTGGCATGGGGATCCAACGCCTGAGCAGAAAGATTTCCGTATGTTTCCAGCGGCTAATCGTTTTCAGCAAGCACCGTTTGGCGAAGATCGCATCCGTGAAATCGTAGAGCGTGAGCAGCCAGATATTATTTTTACGTTGAACGATCCTTGGATTGCTTCAGAGCAATATCGACGCATTCAAGACTTGCATCAACAGAAAAAATTTAAGTTCTGTGGTTACATGACCATGGATTCTTACGATTGGCTAGGTGGTATTGATCCTCATATCAGTGAGTGGGACTCGCTCATTACCTTTACGGAATTTGGTGCCTACGAATTCCTTAAGGCAGGCATAAACAAACCTATCACTGTTATCCCCCATGGCCTAGATAGCTCTGTCTTCTACCCCAAGGACAAGAAAGAGGCACGTAAAGAGTTAGGGCTATCGGAAGACATCTTTATTTGTTTCAACGGCCAACGTAATCAGCCGCGTAAACGAATGGACATTACCATTGCTGCTTTTGCATTGTTTGCAGTGGGTAGACCAGATACTCAGTTGTACATGCATTGTGGACTCAAAGATCAGGGCTGGGATCTGATGCCGTTGTTCGCACGTGAGATGAAGCGTAATGGACTGGATCCCAACCATCGCATCATCATGACTGCTAATACACCACAGCCTCCAAACGTATCAGTGGAGATGCTGAATACCATCTACAACGTTGCTGACGTTGGTATCAACACCACTAAAGGAGGGGGCTGGGAGCTTGTCAACTTTGAGCATGCCGCCTGCCGTGTAGCGCAGGTGGTACCGAACCATACGAGCACCAAGGAGATTTTTGAGGGGCACGGAGAGCTGATTCGTTGCGACCACATTGACGTTGACCCAAACTATGGACGAGATATGCCGTGCCCTTCGGTTGAGCACCTCGCTGAAATCTTGGCGAATTTGTATGAGGATCGGGAACACCTTGATCAAGTTGCTCAGTTTTGCTACGACCGAGTGACGGAACCCCAGTTTAAGTGGGACAACATTGCTGATCAATTTGATGTGGAGTTCCAGGGGGTGTTGCGAGCTGAACCTTTGGTGAGTGCAGAGTCTGTCTCATCGGAGAAAAAGGGGAAGTGTAAGAAGAAGAGGAAGAAGGTATTGGTTGGTGACTGAGAACCAAGGCTATGACTGAGTTTTTACCCTGGCGAAAGCTGGGGTTTTTTGTTGCAAAGCTAGTCTCAAAGTGAGACAGGTACAGAGATTGATGCGACTGGGCCTAATTTCTCTTTAAGTAATGGAACAGCCTTATCCCAGATTTATATTTAGGGATGTGTAAGATTTTTGAGACACATGTGAGTCTCATGAGATTCATCTTACACATCCACTTCTTACACATCGGATGAGGCTGTTCAATTAGTACTAGAGTAATAGGGGGGTTTAAGTCCATACTCTGCACTTAAAAGGGCAATTCTCATGCCTTGTCTCAAGTGAGAAATATGAGACACCTTTTGCACCAAGCCTTTTGACGGAATCTTACACATCCACTTTTTCTATGGCAAACGTAATGCGTGGCTACAAACCAGTAAAAGAGCAAGTCAACTTTCGGTACTTACGCTCCACAGATACCAAGGCACTGGAAAGGTGGGGTTACTACCGGGGTTTCCCCTGTGCTTTTGGTCATACCATTCGCGATTCAACAAATCACTGGTGTTATGAGTGCGTATTAAAAATCAAAAGTAATTTCTGTGGGTTCGATCTGAACTATTTACACCTGGACTACAAGGCTTCAATGCACCGGTTGTGGCAGCGTGTCCAGATCGGCAGTTGGGATGAGTGCTGGGACATCTCGGACCCTGGTACCAAGGGGCTCAAGCGCGTCTGGATGCCTTCTCACCGCTCCTTTACGGACAATACACTCGGCAATAACATCACCGTTCAGAAGGCCATCTATGCTTGCACCTGGGGGGATGTAGGTAGTCTCAGGGTAAGTCGCACGTGCAACAATCCAAGATGCTGCAACCCGCTTCATATGGTCAGTAGCTGGAACCGTAAAACACCTCCTAAGGTTGTTTCACCTTTCTGTACTGAGTATGAAGTTGAGAAACTGATGCTGCTTGCTGACCTGGAACGTAAAGGCATGGATGCCAATAAAGTAATCCAACGCGAGTTTAGGGCTAGCATCACTGCTCCCAAGGATGCTCAAATTGACCCCAAGTACAATGAAGAGTAACCCCAGATACTGGCAGTGAAGTGGCAAGAAGCCAGGAAATCCAACGTCAACGTACACAAAATAATCCTCTTGTTTTAGGCAGCTTTGATACGACCACGCTTAAATACTTGAAGGGAAGCCTGGGACCGCTGAATCAACTTGTAGGTAAAGCTGACACTAGCCAACAATCAAACGGCGGATTTGGCGGCGGGGCTTACAATCATTGGTTCCAAATTAATTTAGAGGCTAGTGCCTGGATAATTGTTGTTAAATCTGGGCCAAAACCAAATTATATTCAGACTTCTGTTTATGATTTAGATAAAAAACCTATTGAAGGCAGGGGAATATTTCAAGGAGATTCTATTATTACTGATACTGGCACTGCTCTTTTTTACCCCTATTTAAATACGGTAATGGGGGCCCAGTCTGATCTTTATAGTACATTTGATTCGGTACGTTTAGATCGTGGCGACGAAAGATATTATCCCTTGGAAGCCGGTAGATACTTGCTTTGCGTATCAACAACCAGGAATGAAATTATAGGTTATGAAATTGGACTGATAATTGAATTTCCAATAGATCAAATATTTTTTGCTTTAGAAGATGAAGGCGAAATTTCTTTGCTTTTAAAAGAAACAGCGATTGATTTTTCACGTACTATTAATATTATTTCTCCAATTACTGTTGATACGATTATTAACACAGATAGCAATCGACCCAACGGTTTTACCGAAGATACAAGTCAAATAAATGCAGGTGTTACCGTGACTGTTTTATTTGGATCGGAATGGTTTATTGGTGCCCCCGTGCCCTCGAGTCAAGCAAATGAATTCACTGTTATCTTAGAGCCCGGCAGCAATCTGTATTATGATACCATTCATGATCATTCCCTTGAAGAATGGCAAAGCAGCTGGGAATCTACGCATCAAGATACGGATAAATTTCCAGAAGTATTTATCCCTTTAACCAATAGGTTGTAATATATTCTTTGTAAATCGTACATATAGGGATCTAAAATGTTTATAGGATTTTAAATAGTTTGCTCATGGATTTCCTCTATCATCCTGCCTTTTGGATTATTGTATCTGCTGCTTCTGAGTTAATTGCTCTGTCTCCTTTAAAAAGCAACAGCATTATTCAATTGGTATTACGTGCCATTTATTCAGTTAAACTGGGAAAGTTCTGACTAAACTTGTGGGCAGCAGTATTAATTAAATACTGTTTACTACTGGGTCTCAAAATGCTATTACCTAATAACAATAACAATGTTAGAGAGCTAAATCTATTTAGATGTTAGGATTGACCAGCCAGTGTTGCGGCCATCAACCTCCCAACGTGGGAGCCAATTTTTTTTAGTGTATTGAATATTTTTACCTGCAGTGGAGGAATTGCTGACGTATCCACCAGATGACATATTACCTTCCCCAAAGGGATCATGTAATACCAAATGGGTAGGTGTAAAACCACACACTACGCCCCAATGACCACCACCTGTTGGTTTAGCTGCCGTGCCATGATGCAACCATCCGCAAGCAACAGGTCTGTTGTTACGTATCTCATTTTCTAATAGAGTTAAATTTCCATTAGTTACAAATTTTGCTTTAAGTCCCAGAGATTGAAGTGTTTTTAACTGTGCGGAACTATCCGTGGTATCTCCAAATTTTTGTCTTATTGCATTGTATTCATCATCTGTTTTTATCTTTCCATAAAAAGCGGCAACCATTGCGCAAGAAGAAGAAAAGCACTCACGATTTCCCTGCCCTGATTTATTGTCAAGCTGATAAAAATAAGGAACCACTAAAGTTTGCGTGGTAGTCATGGCTGCGTAAGGGTTACGCGCAAGCGTGTTTCTGGGACGCCTGGCAATGCGCTATTGCGTACGTCTTTGTAGCCGTACTTACGGCCTTGAAGGATGATTTCATCTTCCCGGCCGAAGTTCTTGATTGTTACTTGCTGAAGGTGGTTGAGGGGATGACACTGGAAGCCATGTTTTTCGGAGCACTTCGCCACGTCAATCTTGTTGGTGAAGGTAAAGACATCTTTCGCTGTGTCCTTTTTGAAGTCCACGATGCCGCCATCGCGCTTGCTGATGATGACACCTTGAGGGCCAAAGGTTAGGGAGTCGGAGCCGGTGCTGCCGTTGAAGCGCCAGGAAGTGTAGATGCCACGGTCGAGGTAGAAGCCAGTGACGCCTTCTTTGCCTGTTTTCATTTGCAGGCCCGCCAAGTGATTGGTGGGAGCACTAGTAGCAATGCGGACGATGCCTTGCTTGACCGTGAAGGTAGAGTAGGCACGTTGCGCTGGAATCAAGGCGTTCCAGTTGAGCGTGGCTAGGAGAATAGAAAGCAGTGCTGGATTCATGGGGATGTTAATAAAAAGGAGTGATACTCACTGCCACGGCAAACCAGATGCTTTACTGGGCGCGTGTTGCTCATCAAGTTGTGCTTGCAGGGCTGCCTCTACCTCTTCTACCTTTTCGGCGCCGCCAAGTTTTTCCTGCACCCAGCCAATGACGATCTCGGGGGTGAGGTCGGCAAAGGGGATAATAGCGTCTTCAGGAGCTTCAAAGCCAATGCTGCCGTAAGCGCCGGCAGAGTAGGTGCCGTCATTGGCATCTACGGTGTAGTGGGCAGTGAAAACAATGCCGTCAGCAGCATGACGCTCAAGCTGGGCAATGTTCCAAGTGGTGATAGTA